>OHSJ01000749.1_pt1 | contig 12167 bp, 9 predicted proteins | sample 1578561 | NCBI WGS metagenome assembly OHSJ01 (sample SAMEA3879571, study PRJEB24766) | human gut metagenome | biome: human-associated habitat; feature: feces | place: USA | collected 1985/1987 | reverse complement strand
CTTAATATCATGTTTATACCCGAATGTACTCCCTTCAGATCAGCCATCATGGAACCCATCATACCACCCGGCAAACCACATTTCAATAAAAGCGAAGACATATATTTGTTGGTAGGATCCATGAAGTAACCCAGAAAGTCATCAATGAATTCCTGCGTCATCGCACGAGCCTTCATATATGCTTTCATATTAATATCCGGAACCTGAAAACCTAAATCTTTCAACATTGCCTGTACCGAGATTACGTCCGGATGCACTTTGCCCCAAGACATCGGCTCCATAGCTACATCAATGATATCCGCACCATTCTCGCAAACCTCAAGGATAGAAGCCATAGACAATCCCGGCCCACTATGACCATGATATTGAATCAATATATCCGGATGTTTCTCCTTGATAGTCCTGACCAATTGCCCCAACATACCCGGGCGACCGATACCTGCCATGTCTTTCAAACAAATTTCAGGTGCACCGGCCTCAATCAGTTGATCGGCAATTCGGGCATAATACTCAACGGTATGCACCGGAGAATACGTGATACAAAGAGTTGCCTGCGGAATCATACCTGCTTCCAGAGCATATTTAATGGAGGGAATAATGTTTCTCGTCTCATTCAGTCCACAGAAGATACGGGTGATATCCACCCCTTGTGCATGCTTGACTTTATACATTAATTTACGCACATCCGCCGGAACCGGATACATACGTAATGCATTCAAACCACGATCGAGCATATGAGTCTGAATACCTGCTTCATGCAATGGTTTGGTAAACGTACGGACTGCTTTATTCGGGTTCTCCCCATAAAGTAAGTTCACTTGTTCAAAAGCACCTCCATTGGTCTCCACGCGGGCAAAACAGCCCATCTCAATGATAAGAGGAGCTATCCGTGCCAACTGGTCTGCTCTGGGTTGATACTTTCCTGATGACTGCCACATATCGCGGTAGACCAAACTGAATTTGATTTCTTTTTTCATAATTATTACTTGATTTAAAGGTGTCTTGTCCTTTTGCAAATATAACAAATGAATAAAAATAAAGTTAATATTCGAAGCTGTTTTTTAGCTTCCAAAAACATGTTTAATATCATATTGTAAACCAATAAAAACAAAAAGGCAGAGCAAAAGAATTTCACTCTACCTTTTTGATAATTTTCCCCCTTGGATTATACAAAATCACGGAGCTGTCCCTGCAAGCGTTGTCTGGTAAAAAAAATTCTGCTTTTTACAGTACCCAACGGCAATCCCAGCTTTTCGGCAATCTCACGATATTTAAATCCCGACACATGCATAGCGAATGGAATACGGTATTCTTTAGGAAGCAAACCGACTATACGATGTATTTCTTTCATGTCATAAGCTCCCTCGGTACTATCAAAGCCGGAATCCTGAGGCATACTTAAATGGTAGAGATTGTCTGTATGGTCCACAAATGTCTGGTCACGCACGATTTTCCTATAATTGTTTATAAAGATGTTACGCATAATGGTATACATCCATCCCTTAAAGTTTGTATCGGGGATATACTTGTCTTCATTATCCAGCGCTTTCAATGAAGTTTCTTGTAGCAGGTCATTAGCCTCCTCACGGTCGGCTGTGAGTTTGTATGCAAACCGAAGTAATTCTTCTTGCACACCCAGCAGGTTCTTTTTAAAACTAACGCTATTCATAAGTCTTTCAGTTTAGGTTCATATTCTTTTTCCATGCTCTCGGTAATGCAAGGATAGCGCATTTTAAATAGGTGTCAAAGAAAAAACTATCAAAATAGGGGGTAAAAACCGTCATTTATCAGTTTTTACCCCCTGTTTTGATAGTTTTCAGGTGCTATTTAGCGTTGTTCCCCCTTTAAAATTGGTAAACAGATACTATATTTAACAGCTAAAATACGCGCCAAAAACACAGTACTACCTCCTATTATCTGGCAAATAAAGGCTTCCAGACCAAACAGATCACATATCCAATAGGCCAATCCCCCCACCACACAGGCCATTGCATAAATTTCTTTACGAAAAATAAGCGGAATTTCATTAATAAAAACATCGCGGAGTACACCACCTGCGGCCCCAGTGATACTACCCATGATTATAGCTACCCAAAAAGGATATCCGAGAGCAATACTTTTGCCTACTCCCACTACTGTAAATAGTGCCAGACCGATGCTGTCGAACAGGAAAAAAGTGTTATGCATATGAATCAGATACTTGCCGAAAGCAATTACCCAAAACAATGCAAGTCCTGTACATATTAAATATATAGGGTCGGTCATCCAACCCGGAGTCACATCTAGAAGCACATCACGGATAGTACCTCCTCCGATAGCCGTTGCCAAACCCACTACATATGCACCAAACCAGTCAAACTGTTTGGCAGACGCCAATCTGATACCACTGATGGCAAAGGCAAACGTGCCTATAAAATCTAAAACTTGAACAAATGTTAGCATAATGGTTGTTATTTGTCTGCAAAGTAACGAATAAATTCGATAAGAAAATGTATTTTTGTGTTCAGAAAATAGCTTAAAATAAGATGAAAGTAACAATTATCGCAGGTGCACGTCCCAATTTCATGAAAATTGCCCCATTAATGCGTGCTATCAAGGCTGCAAAGGCAGCAGGAAAAAATATCACTGCCCGTCTGGTCTACACAGGTTCGGACGAAGATAAAAGTTTGGAACCTTCTCTGTTTACAGACCTGGATATGCCGCGTCCCGATGTATATCTGCATGTAGATAATACAGATTTTTTCCAGCGAATGGCAGGTATATTGGTAGCTTTCGCCCGCGAACTGGAACAGCATCCTGCACAGGTAGTACTTGTAGTGGATGACCTGACTCCTACTATGGCGTGCTCTATCGTAGCTAAAAAGAAAGGGATAAAAGTCGCTCATCTAGTGGCCGGAACCCGCTCTTTCGATATGGATATGCCAAAGGAAGTGAACAGCATGATAACAGATGACTTGTCCGATTATCTGTTCACGGCCGGAATGGTAGCCAACCGCAATCTGAATCAAACAGGAACCGAACAGGCACATGTACATTTTGTAGGAAACATCCTGATTGATACGCTGCGTTATAACCGTACCCGTTTACAGCGCCCGGTAGCGTTCTCCATTATGGGACTGAAAGAAAAAGAATACCTCTTGCTAACATTGAACAAACATTCATTGCTAAACAAGGACACAACACTGAAAGCCATCTTCCGCACTATACTGGAAAAAACAGACAAGCCGATCGTGGCGCCGCTCCATACATATGTAAAAAACAAGCTGTCTGCTTTAGGAATTACTTCCGAAAGGTTATATATATTACCACCGCAACCTTATTTGTCATTCGGATATTTAGTGAACCATGCCTGGGGTATCATTACAGATTCGGGCAATGTAGCGGAAGAAGCTACTTTTTTAGGAATCCCCTGCATGACATTAAGCACGTATGCAGAACATCCCGAAACAGTGACAATCGGCACAAACCGGCTGGTGGGGGAAAACCCTGAAATCCTGGCAGACGCCCTTGACATTCTGAATAAAGGAGAATGGCAGAAGGGACATTTGCCGGAACGTTGGGATGGACACGCTGCAGAAAGAATTGTACAAACATTGCTGGGTGAACATAACTAAAATGGAGAACCAATAAAAACACGGATGCCGCAGAATATCAAATTCTACGGCATCCGTGTTTTTATTGGTTCTCCATCGATATCGCTTACACTCTCCTTTCTTACCAAGTATAATTCAAACCAAAACTAAGCAATTCCTGCAACTGGAAATAACTCTTGTTATCTTCTGTCAGTGTCACACCGTCATCATAACGCGCATGAACAAACAACTTAGTAGACAAATAACGGTTCAACACAAAATTAAATGTATTTTCCCAACTGGCAATTACGGTGTCATAAGTTGTAAAGTACTCCAATTTAGACTCCCACACAATACTGGGGATAATTGTCCAAGTCAGATTACCTGTAAATTTCGAACCGAAGAGATTCGCTGTTTTATGCCCCGGATCCACATTAAAAGCACCCGGATCAGTTATCTTATCATTGCTGATATACATAAAAGTATACGCCAGTGGAGATCCCAACAAAGACAATGAATAATTCTTCTTATTCTGCTTAAAGTCCATACCGAGGGTTATATCCAATTGGGCGGGAGACAGAAAATTAGAAATCATATCATTCGTATTCGTCTTATAATTTCCAAAGAACTGAGTCTTGAACTCGCCCGCCAAAGTATAATACCAGTTTTTGAAGGCTTTTACACCCAGTTTACTGCTTAAACGAAGCAAGTCGGCATTCGTCTTATACTTATGCACTGTATCTGACGGTGCTGTAACAAAACCCAATTTTATTTCCAGCTTATTTTCAAACTCTATACGCTGGCGGTCATCAAAATTAGCTTCCAGCACTAAGCCGGACAACAGCGCATTAGTACTTTCACCACCTTTATACCAGTTATCTGAAATATAATGTTGTGTGAACTGAACATACCCATTCCCCTTATGCGTCCAAAAGTTAGGGCGTACCACCAACAATTCATTATCCGTAGTCAAGCTTTCCACCGGTGTTTCCGGTTGAAGGAAACTTTTGATTCTCTCTTTCCTTGGTCTTTTTACTATCTGATTATTTTCCAGTGGTTTCAAATCAGCCAAATAAAGTTCGTTATTCACCAATCTGCCCGGATATTGCAAATAATAATTCCTTAATATATTATTCGACCAACGGTCGGCAGCGGCCAAGGTTTCCAAATCGGGCAGTTGATATATAGCTGCAGATGCAGAGTCACGCTTTCCCATATATAGCGAATCGACAGCTGTCATTATTTTCGTATCCGGACTCCATTTTATTTCAAAAATTTCTTTTATAGGAGCTTCATAATAAGTGGGCGGAACAAACAACTTATAAAAAGCCGGATTAGGACGTACCCGCCGGGGCGCCGGAATATTCAAATCATCCCACAGCCTGAAATAAGCAAAATAAGATGCGCTTAATGCAGACAATGAATCAGAATAGGCTTTCACAGCCGGATTTTCTTTCGTCTTGGCTATTTTCTGTGCCGGCACTTCTTCCATACAGAATACAGCAAGTATTATAGCCAAACATATACTTTTTCTCATACTAATTTTAGTTTTGTGCAAAAGTACACTTAATTTTCCTTTTCCCCAAAAACTGTTTCCTTTATATAGTAACGAATGATAAATTCAGTTTCATCAAATGATTTTTTAAAGCATATCCGACAATATTGAAAAAGATTTTGTAATTTTGCAACTTTGATAAATATTGCGATTTTGATAATTAAGAAAATAACATTTAAAAATATTAAGTCGTGGGAGAAACTAAGTATATCTTCGTAACTGGTGGTGTTGCCTCCTCATTAGGTAAAGGTATTATTTCATCATCAATAGGTAAATTACTGCAAGCCAGAGGCTATAATGTAACAATTCAGAAGTTCGATCCGTATATCAATATTGATCCGGGAACTTTGAATCCTTATGAACATGGTGAATGTTATGTAACGGTAGACGGACACGAAGCCGACCTCGATTTGGGACATTACGAACGTTTTTTGGGCATCCAGACAACTAAAGCCAATAACATTACAACAGGACGTATTTACAAAAGTGTTATTGACAAAGAACGCCGTGGTGACTATTTGGGAAAGACTATTCAGGTTATCCCCCATATCACCGATGAGATCAAACGCAATGTAAAATTATTGGGAAGCAAATATAAATTTGATTTTGTCATTACCGAAATCGGTGGTACCGTAGGTGATATTGAATCACTTCCTTATTTGGAAAGTATCCGCCAATTGAAATGGGAAATGGGACGTAATGCGTTGTGCGTACACCTTACTTATGTTCCTTATCTGGCTGCAGCAGGCGAATTGAAGACCAAACCTACCCAGCACTCCGTAAAAGAGCTGCAATCTGTTGGTATTCAACCAGATGTATTGGTATTGCGTACCGAGCACGAATTGAGCACAAACTTGAAAAAGAAAGTTGCTCTGTTCTGTAACGTAGATGAAAATGCTGTGGTGCAGTCTATCGATATGCCCACCATTTATGAAGTACCTTTGCGTATGCAAGAACAGGGACTGGATGTAACCATTCTCCAAAAGATGGGATTGCCCGTGGGTGAAACTCCAACCCTCGGTCCATGGAGAGATTTTCTAGATCGCCGTCATAAGGCAACTGAGAAAGTAAAAATTGGATTGGTTGGTAAATACGATTTGCAAGACGCTTATAAATCTATCCTTGAAGCCTTGTCACAAGCCGCCACTTACAATGACCGCAAAGCGGATATCCACTTCATAAACAGCGAGAAACTGACAGATGCTAATGTAGAAGAGCAGATTAAGGATATGGATGGTATCATCATCTGCCCGGGATTCGGACAACGTGGCATAGAAGGTAAGTTCGTTGCTATCAAATATGCACGTACACACAATGTACCGACTTTTGGTATCTGTCTAGGTATGCAGTGCATGGCTATTGAGTTTGCCCGTAACGTGCTAGGTTATACAGATGCCAACAGCCGCGAAATGGATGAAAAAACGCCACACAACGTGATAGACATTATGGAAGAACAGAAAGCTATCACCAATATGGGCGGCACTATGCGCCTGGGAGCCTATGAATGTATCCTTGACCAACACTCAAAGACTTTTGAAGCCTATAAAAGCGAACACATACAGGAACGCCACCGTCACCGCTACGAATTCAACAATGACTATAAGCAGGAGTACGAAAAGGCGGGTATGAAATGCGTGGGTATCAATCCGGAATCCGATTTAGTGGAAATAATTGAAATCCCGACATTAAAATGGTTCATCGGAGTACAGTTCCATCCCGAGTACAGCAGTACAGTATTGAAACCACATCCTTTATTCCTGTCATTTATCAAAGCGGCAATAGACAAATAAGAAACGAGAATTATAATATAATAAGGTAAACAAGTAAAAATGGACAAAAACACTTTAGTGGGATTCGCCCTGATTGGTGCAGTTGTGATAGGCTTCAGCATCTACAACCGTCCTAGCCAGGAAGAAATGGCACGTGCCAAACATTATCAGGATTCCATTCAGGCGATAGCCCAAAAAGAGGCCGAACGACTGGCACAGGCTGCCACGGCACAGAGTCAGAATGCAACATTGCATTTAGACTCTACCTCTATGTTCTATGGCGCAAACCAAGGTACGGAACAGCTAACGACACTGGAAAATAATGTAGTAAAACTGACTTTCACCAATAAAGGTGGACGGGTGTGCGCAGCCATATTAAAAGATTATAACGGACAGGACGGCAAGCCTTTGATGTTATTTGATGAAAAAGATTCGGGCATGAATTTCGCTTTCGAAGGAAAGAATGAAAATATTTTGACCGAGGATATGTATTTCCAGCCTACCAACGTAACAGACAGCACTGTAACTATGCGTTTGGCAGCAAACAATGGAGGCTATATAGATTTCGATTACAAACTTTTACCGGATGCTTACATGGTGAATTTCACTATTCGCGCAAACGGCATGCAGAATTTCTTCCCTCCTGCCCTGAACACAGTCAATATAAACTGGCGTCAACGGGCACGCCAGCTTGAAAAAGGTTTCAGCTTCGAACAGCGCTATACTTCGCTCACCTACAAGCCGGTAGAAAAAAGTTCAGACTATCTGAACGAAATGAAAGAAGCAAAAGAAGATGTTACCGACCGTTTGGATTGGATTGCTTTCAAGAATCAGTTCTTCTCAAGCGTACTTATTGCCGATCAAGATTTTGATAAAGCTTCCCTAACCTCTACCCCCCAACAGGAAGGAAGCGGATATATGAAGAACTATACCGCGGACATGACAACTTTCTTTGATCCTACCGGAAAGCAGCCTACCGATATGCAGTTCTACTTCGGTCCGAACCATTTCAAGACTTTGCTGAACAGCAATGATCTAAGCCTTTCCCAAAAAGATTTGGAACTGGAAGACCTGGTTTATTTGGGCTGGCCCATTATCCGCTGGGTAAACCGCTGGTTCACTATTAATTTGTTTGATTGGCTCTCAGGGTGGGGACTGAGCATGGGTGTTGTATTGCTGCTGATGACGATTATCGTCAAAGTGTTAGTTTATCCGGCTACCTACAAATCATATATGTCCTCTGCCAAGATGCGCGTCCTGAAACCCTACATCAACGAGATCAACGCAAAATATCCCAAGAAAGAAGATGCTTTGAAAAAGCAGCAGGAAACGATGGCACTTTACAGCAAATACGGAGTAAGCCCTATGGGAGGTTGCTTGCCTATGCTGATCCAAATGCCGGTATTCATGGCTTTATTCTTCTTCGTGCCTAACGCTATTGAGTTGCGCCAACAAAGTTTCTTATGGGCCCCGGACTTGTCCACTTATGATGATATTATCAACTGGGGAACCAACATTCCTCTGCTGGGCAATCATTTAAGCCTCTTCTGTTTGCTGTTCAGTATCACCAATATTCTGAACACCATGTACACCATGAAGCAGCAGGATATGGGACAACAGCAAATGCCGGGTATGAAACTAATGATGTATATCATGCCAGTCATGTTTATTTTCATCTTCAACGGTTATTCATCCGGCTTGAACTACTATTACTTCATTTCCGGACTGATTGGTATCCTCACCATGGTGATTCTGCGCAAAACAACTGATGAAAAGAAACTCCTTGCCATGTTGGAAGCCCGAAAAGAAAAGAAGAGCCAAAAGAATGGCGGCAAACCGGGTGGCGGACTGATGGCTAAACTGGAAGCTTTACAAAAGGAGCAGGAACGACTGCAACAAGAAAGAATGAATAAAGGGAAAAAATAACGGGTTTACACTTCCTTAAAAAAACAGCGAAGACCGGCATATATAAAAAAACAGCAGTCTTTGCTGTTTTTTTATATATGCCGGTTACCTCTATATTTGCTCTTCTTTGCAAAGACACCCTTCCACAGACACACAAAGAAACAAAACAAATATGCAGGAACATTTCACATCACCGGCTTTTATACGTATTTTTGCAATCAGTTAATCATCAAAAACAATTTTTAGATATGAATAAATCAAGCGCAACCATCATGGCAGCAGCACTTATGCTAGCTTCTTCCTGTACCGAAGTGAAACAGGAAGGACAGGGCTACGAGCCCATTATAGGCAAGCAAGAAATCACCATCAAAGACGGTCGTCTTACCCCCGAAGCCCTGTGGGCAATGGGACGCATAGGCAGTCTGAGTATTTCCCCCGATGGCAAAAAGATAGCCTACACCGTAGCCTATTATAGTGTTCCCGAAAACAAAAGCCATCATGTAATTTACGTAATGGATGCCGATGGAAAGAACAACACCCTGCTTACTCAAACAGCATGGAATGAAAGCGAGCCTCAATGGATAAAAGGCGGAACAAAAATCGCATTCTTATGCAATGAAAGTGGTGGCAGCCAAATTTGGGAGATGAATCCTGACGGTACGGAACGCCGTATCATTTCCGATTTCAAAGGAAACATAGAAGGATTCTCTTTTTCACCGGATGGCAAAAAGATTCTTTTCATCTCACAAATAAAATACGGCCAACGCACTGTGGACCTCTACCCTGACCTACCCAAAGCCAGCGGTATCATTGTAAACGACCTGATGTATAAACATTGGGATGAATGGGTAGAAAGTATTCCACATCCTTTTATCGCTGATTTTGATGGTAACATGATGGGAGCAGCCACCGATATCATGGAAGGTGAGCCGTTTGAAGCTCCAATGAAACCTTTCGGAGGTATCGAGCAGCTGGCTTGGAGCAACGACTCTAAACAAATAGCTTACACCAGCCGGAAAAAGCAAGGATTGGCATACGCAGTATCTACCGACTCGGATATATACCTTTATAATATAGAAAAAGGCACAACACTGAACCTGTGCAAACCGAATGGAAAAGATTCGAATGGAACAGATGAAATGAAAGGATATGACACCAATCCTAAATTCAGCCCCAACGGCAAATACATTGCATGGCAAAGCATGGAGCGCGATGGTTACGAAAGTGACCGGAACCGCCTGTGCATCTACAATTTAGATGACGGTCAAAAGACATTTGTTACCGAAAGTTTTGAATCAGGCGTAGATGACTATTGCTGGAACAATGATTCGCAAAGTCTGTACTTTGTCGGTGTATGGCATGGAACCAGCATGGTATACAGTGCCAATCTGAATGGTGATATAAAAAAACTGACTGATGGCATGTATGACTACGGATCAGTAGCCATGGCAGGCGATAAAATAATTACCAAACGTCACTCTATCAGTGCCGCCGATGAAATCTACACCCTCACTCCTGCCGACGGGCAAGTGGCGCAACTCTCACACGAGAATGATCACATCTTTAAACAGCTGAATTTGGGCAAAGTGGAGGAAAGATGGACCAAAACTACTGATGGCAAGCAAATGCTTTCATGGGTGATCTATCCCGTCAATTTTGACGCAAACAAGAAGTATCCTACTTTATTATTCTGTGAAGGTGGCCCGCAAAGTCCCGTCAGCCAATTCTGGAGCTACCGCTGGAACTTCCAGATTATGGCAGCCAACGATTATATTATCATCGCTCCGAATCGTCGCGGTCTACCTGGATTCGGCATGGAATGGTTGGAACAAATTAGCGGTGACTATGGAGGTCAATGCATGAAAGACTATTTGTCAGCCATAGATGATATTTCAAAAGAACCATATGTAGATACTAATCGTTTGGGATGCGTAGGTGCCAGCTTCGGCGGATTCTCCGTCTATTGGCTGGCGGGACACCATGACAAACGTTTTAAAGCATTTATCGCACACGATGGTATATTCAATATGGAGCAGCAATATCTGGAAACAGAAGAAATGTGGTTCGCCAACTGGGATATGGGTGGTGCATATTGGGACAAAAACAATGTAACGGCACAACGTACCTTTGCCAACTCTCCCCATCGTTTCGTTGATAAATGGGACACTCCCATTCTCTGCATTCACGGTGAAAAGGATTATAGAATTCTTGCTTCACAAGGTATGTCGGCGTTCAATGCAGCTGTATTGCGCGGTGTTCCGGCCGAACTTTTATTATATCCGGATGAGAATCATTGGGTATTGAAACCGCAAAATGGGGTGTTATGGCAACGCACTTTCTTTAGTTGGTTAGATAAATGGCTCAAATAACGCCTAAATTACCGCAATATTATCCGTTATTAGAACTATATAGTATAATTTTCAATTTTTGTGTTACCTTTGTAATGTCAAACAAAAAATGAACATTAAGTGATATTTGTTAAGCTACCTTTTATTAGGTGAGTAAACAATAGCTTGTGAAAGTAGTTGTTTACAGTGTTAGTATATAAATAACTTTTTATTCCCCGTGCTTTGTGAGCGCACAAAGCTGGATGATTACAAAATAATAAAGTGATTATTTTTTCGTGATACCGGCTTGTGATAAGTCGGTATCATTTTTTATTCCAGCAAACCAACATCATACTCATTATTATTCTGGAATGCTTATGCCCTCATGCTCTCATTTTACATATAACAATCTAATTATAAATAGCTTACATGATTATAGTAAAAATATTTGCTCTCACTTATGCCCTCATACCCTCACTATATTTTAAAGCAGATTTTCGCATAATACGCTTGCTGTCAACTATATATTCTTTTTTATAAAGTATTCCTGTTTGATATAAAGCAGGGTACTTTCAGACTTTTTCATTTCAAAAATGCATATGAAAGAGATGTACTTCCACGAAATAGCAGTTTACAGAGTTCCGATATCGATAAAAAAGATCAAAACGTTTTTAAAAAAGCTCGTTATCTTTTCCAAAAAGTTCCTGTTGTTATTTGAAAAGCTCTTGATCTTTTTTAAAAACGTCCTTATATTTGGGGGATTTATATGATTCACACTCACATACATACGCACAAACCCGTACATACATATGCGTAGCTTCATGTAGACATACGTGCGTTAGAGATTTTATATGATCACATCTATTGAAAAAACTCTTTTATTCAATATCACTTCGCCGATACAATAATAAAGAGGCTGAATCAAATTTATCTTGAATTTCAGCCTTTTTATTCATCAATACAACATTGGGAAATCGGACTACAGTAAGCATTCGGCCTCGTGCGTGTTTTTTTCCCCTCTTTTCCTTCCTACCTTTGT
>OHSJ01000744.1_pt1 | contig 12234 bp, 10 predicted proteins | sample 1578561 | NCBI WGS metagenome assembly OHSJ01 (sample SAMEA3879571, study PRJEB24766) | human gut metagenome | biome: human-associated habitat; feature: feces | place: USA | collected 1985/1987 | reverse complement strand
GCTTTGACAACTACGGTATGTGCGCCATCTGCCAGTGCCGCCGTAGGTTTATAACTGCACGAATAGCCGGATGATGTTTTTGTCTTTGTAACACCGGATATTTCAGATCCATCAATGAGCAGCTTAATTGTGTCTGGATTCACACCAGAATCATCGTCCGTAACCGTGAACGTGATCGTAGGCTGGTTGCTCGTAAGTAACTGTGATGCCGTAGGTGCTGAGATTGTGATAACTGGTGCTGTTTTCTCTTTAACGGTAAGTCTCAGTTTGCTTCCGAGAGTTGCATCGGATTGATTTACCGATGTGCTGTTGCCTGCCTCATCTGTGGCGATGATCTGCACTCCGTAATAATGTCCTGACTGATTGTATGAGGATTTTGCCGGAGCAGTCAGTGTTGCTTTGTAAGTCTTTGATGTGCTGTCGTATGTGAGTGTGGTAGTTACACCGTTTACGATAGCTTTAACAGATTTAATAGCCATCCATTTTCCTCTTCCTTTCTTCCGTTATTTTTCTGATACCCTACGGGCAATTACCTTGCCGGACAAACTCTGTGAGAAGTTCACAACATGGCGGTAGATATTTACTTTTAATCCGGGACGGTACGCATTTTCCTGATACACAATATCGTTTGCGTCTATCTCTGGATTGCCACGGGTATTGTACTCATACTCAATACCGGCGTTATAGTAATCTCCAAGCCAATCCGCCAAGTGATTTGCTGTTTCCATATCGCTTACGAGAGGATTTTTCCATGTGATGGTCTTTCCTCTGCTGTTAAGTGTTTTTGTGGCATACTGCTCAACAATGTTGTATCTGTGTCCTATAATTTCAAACTGGTACTTGCCAGTAATCAGAAACTTAACCATTACATAGTAATCTCCACGTTCAATGATGCTTACGTTGGATGCTGACCCATTGAATGTTGCCCGGCAGTCATAAGTTGGATCTCCGAGGTAATATGTCTGCACATCCCCTTTGGTTGCTTCTGTTTCTTCGCTAATGAGTGTTTCTTCGGCTGTGCCTTTCTGGTATGAGTAACATGGCACTCTGACCGCCTTAACAAGCTCCTGCTTGATTGATTTCGGAGAAGAGGTCATGTCCTGCCTTTCCATCGTAAAATCCGTTATATCGCCAAATGAGAAGTAATCTACAACAATTCGATTGAATGGTTCTTTCGTCTTAGTGAACTCAATCTCCATCAAATCAAAATCATCAAAATCGTGGTGGACAATCAGTTTCTTGGTAATGTCTGCCGTTATCTCGTACTCGTCAACCTTTACCCCATCATTGAAAGTTCTGAATATGATGCCATCCGGCAGTGAAGATCCGAACATCAGTTGCAAACCATAGTACATACAGGCGGTTTCCTGTGTGATGTAAATGATAGGGTTTTGTTCAAACAAACAATCTTTCCCGGACTGCTGCAATGAAACATATCCGGTGTATTTGTCTGCCTTGCTTTGGTTTTCCGGCAGATAATACATATCCGCAGTTACGGTTGTGTAGTTATGAGAGAACGAAGCATATTCCTGTTTTGCCACTTCGCTCTTAATATTCCTCACATGGGAATACTCTGTCTCTCCGTTGCACGTTATATCGTACTCAGGGGCGAATGATGATTTTATCTGCGGTCTGCCGTATCTGTTCTGCGATAGTACGCATCTGCAGGCATTGGCAATAATCTGTAATGCCTCTTTGTGTTTTACCCTTGGTATTGGGTTTTTTGTGGTTGACTTTTTGAGGTACGGATCAATGTAGTATTCCTCAATTCCGGCATCCTGAAAGACCAATTCTGCTGCATGGTAATATGTGATTCCTGCCGGAGCATAACACCCCTTGTAATATTCCTCATCCATGTTTCGGAAGAGATCCTGGCATCGTATCGTTGCGGAGTAATCATCACTTTCCCATGCGCTACACTGTAGCTTTGCGCCTCTTATCCATTCGATTGTGTCTGAGTTCGGTAGCTGATAGCCATACCAGACATACATCTCCTGACCGGTCTCCAAAAAGTTGATTGCAGAGTTCGGATTGTCAACATTAAAATACTGATCGTAGTTCTGCAACTTAACCATGAAATCTATTTGCGGAACATCCTCACAAATCGGGGATATGTAACTGTCTAATTTAGAATCCATAATGTCCTCGTTGTAGTACACGAGACCGTAACCCAACTGGATTGAATATATCCTCAGTCTGGAATATGGATTTTTCATCTCATAGAAGATGAATTTGATATAGGTGGTATTCTCTAATACCTGTTCTGTACTAAACTCTGACATATCATTGTCGGTAATCTCTATTCGCTGACCGCTACTTGTCAAAATATCAAAACGTGTAGGGTAAACCTCTCCAAAATTGATAGTCAGACCTTTAATGTCTGTTGCCACAACATTCAGTTCGATAAGCAGCTCATATCCACTTTTGGGAATCAAAGGCTTGCTTATCAAACCGGTGTCGTAGTAGTTGCCGGATGTATTCTCTCTTGGAAGAAAATACATAGATCCGTCAACCTTTGTGAAATCATGTTCGAGTGTGGCATATACAGTGTCCTCTTTTCGCTGACCGAATAAGCCGGTCTGCTTTGAGTAATAGGCAAAATTGTTTCCCATGACGGTTGCGTTGGCCTGTGCTTCCTGATTTACCAGACCAAATGAAATCATCATGTATGACCGCTCTCTGAGAGAGCTTTTCATGCTTGCCTTGTATTCATTTGATACTTTCTGCATACGCCATCACTCTCCACAATCAATAAGGTTTACTTTGCAACTCTGATAGGTAATTGGATTTCCGTCTGTATCAATCCAATATGGTTCTGCCGTCCTATCTCCGGGGTACATCTTTATTGTTATTTTTTTCATAGTGACCGGATCTGGGAAAGTGACATATACAAAAAACGCACTCAGCACCGTAAGCATCCGGCTCCACTCTGCTGCCGTCAGCCACGGCCATTCCAGAGTGTCGAGTTTGTACTGATCTCGCCCAACTCTCTGTCCTACAACCGTACCGTTGGCATTTCTTCCGGCATCCACCATTGTAGATACCGTTGGCTTTGCCCCACGTTTAGGAGGGGGAAAGTCATAACCATTTACTGATATGTAAGCCATTCCATGTCCCTCCTTTACGCTCCTTGGAAGCTGTAACCGTTGGCATTGCGCTGTGTGGTTACTGCATCCGTAACTGTCTTTCCACCGATTTCAACAATCGTCTGTTCTTTCTTATCAGCCTGTGTCTTAGTGTTCTTTGAAATCTCACTCACGGCGGTTGTTATTCCCAGATCATCCAGAGCCTCTTTGATAGCTTCTTTCAGACCGCCGCCGGAATTAAGCGTTGCCTGCACGGTTCCGTTTGTAGATACCTCCCTTGTCACACGCTGCACGATTGCTTCATTCGTGAAATCACTTCCATAGTTGTTGCTGTACTCTTTCAATGCACTGTCATTGATTTTCAGACGTGTTCCGAGGTTTATATTCATATCAGAGAAGTCTAACCACGATTCCATTACCTTTCGTGTTGATTCCTTTTCCGAATCTACTCCGATATTAAATCCCTCTACGACATAAGCGCCAATCTGTTTGAAAGCCCGTGATGGAGAATGTTCTTCCGTCCCCTCTTTACCTTTGGATATGATGCTTTTACCAAAGGCTTTTATTTTCTCCATTGCGGTATCCCACAACGAATTGACACCGTCTATGAATCCTTGAATGACGTTTTTACCTATATCCCTAAACTTAGATACAAGTGTTGTTCCATCAGGTTTCTCAAACCATGTTTTTACAGACGATGCAAACGTATTCATGGTAGACTGAACAGTGGTGTAATGGGTATTTACTTTATTTTTGAATCCGTCAATAATGCCTTTTGCATAATCAGCAAACTTTGTAGCATTGACATTTCCGTGGGAACTTCCTGTAAAGTAATCTCTCACATCTGAGGCCCATGTAGAAATGTTTGTTCTTACACTAGTGTACGTATTCCCTATCTTGTCTCTAAATCCGGTAATAACATTGTTTGCGTAGGTCTGCCACTCTGTGCTGTTGATCTTCCCATGACCGCTACCTGAGAAATAATCTTTAATGTCACTCGCCCATGTTGAGATATTATTTCTGACGGTCGTATAAGTGTTTCCGATTTTGTCTCTAAAACCAGTGATGACATTGTTTGCGTAGGTAGTCCATGTAGAGTTATTAACTGCCCCATGGGAGCTGCCTGAGAAATAATCTTTAACATCATTTGCCCATGTACTTATCTTGTCTCTTGTGGTAGTGTAGGCACTGCCAATCTTGTCCTTAAAGCCGGTTATGATATTCTGACCGTGAGTTTCCCAAGTCTCCTTGCAGATCTTTCCGAAGCTCGTGCCAGAAAACCACTCATTGACTTTGTTCGCCCATTCAAGGACTTTGTTCTTACAGTCAGTAAACTTCCCGGTAATTCCGTTGATAAGTCCGGCAACAATGTTATTACCAATCTCTGCAAATACAGTGGATGGAGAATGTATTCCGAATATTTTCTTAACAATATCCGTTATGGTGTTGAAACAATCGAGTGCCGTCTGTAATGGTGCTGGCAGACAAGCTCTTGTGATGCCTTTGAGCAAACCGCCTACGATATTCTCTCCAACGGTGTTTATTTCTCCATCATCAGATCCAATTCCAAACTTCTTTGATATTCCCTCAACAACGCTTGTTTTCAGTTCGTTCCAAATGGCAGTCCATGATACCCATTTGAACATATTCTTGAATGTCCACTTTGCTGCAAATACCTTAAAGACTGTTTTAAGTATTGTGTCCCAGTCAATCTCGGACATTGCCGTTCCTACGCCCTTTAGAAGTTCGTACCAATCCACCTCATCTATCAAAGTGTTAATCAGTGTGCATACACCAGATATAAGGGAATTGATTGTGCCTCCGGCTTCTTTCCAGTCGATAGTCTTAACTGCCTTGTTTATCGCACTCGCAAAGTCACTTCCGATTTTCTTGAAATCTATCTTTGCAAGGAATTTTCCAAGACCGCTGAAAAGTGTCTTGATGCTGTTACCAAGCGTTGTGCCTACAAGATTCCAGTCGATCTCCGTAATTGCGGTATTTATATTTGTTCCAAGTCCCTCACAGAAAGTATCGAAACCGTCTTTGATGGTATTCCAATCGAGTTTTTTCAGTGCTGTGTTGACACCGTTTGCAAAGTTCGTAGCAATATCTTTCCATGGGAAAGTCTTTGAGAAATTCAGTACGGCAGTAAATACACCATTTACAAAACCGGCGAATGTTTCTCCAATGCCAACATAATCAATTCCGGCTATTGCATTGCCAAGCAGATTGCCGATTGCGGTTCCGAGTGAAGCCCAATCCAATCCGGTAACGAATGTCTTTGCAAATAGAATCGCTGAGTTTATTGCATTGGAAATTGCTGTTCCAATTTTCTTCCAGAGATCTTCTGTCTGCAGGGCAGCGTTGATTGCATCTACGATACCCTGTGCAAGTCCCTTTGCGGTTTTATTTATCAGAGTCCAGTCAAGAGTATCTAATGCACCAATGATAAGATCTGCTATTGCCATTCCGAGACTGCTCCAATGGAAGTTTTCTACAAATGAATCAACGAACTCAAATGCAGAGTTAATAGCTTGCGCTATTGTCACACCTATTGATGTGAACAATCCAGGAGTTTCAAGGAAACCATTCAGGAATGTCGCAATGCACTTCGCAATCTTTCTCAGAGATGCTTTGATGCCGTCCCACGGAATGTTATCGAGGGCTTCTTTCAGTTTCTCCCCGAACATTCTTCCTACATCGTAGAAATCAGCTTCATCCCAAGCATCCTTAATCATCTGTGCAAGATTTTTGTACTTATCCGCAATCTCGTCTGTTTCATAACCGCTTCCATCGGCTCCGCTGTTGCTTCCACTGCCGCTTTTATCATCACTTAGGATGTTAAGCTCATCTATGCCGGTGGTAAGGTTCTTTGCCGCCTTTGCAGCACCATTTAAGGAATCTGCATAATCTTTATTCTGTTTTATTGCCTTGGTGTAGAACTTCTTACCCGTGAGTGCTGAGAAGAACTGTGCCAATGCGTTTGTTGCTGCAACGAGTTTCTGAATCAGATAATCCAGAATCGGAGTAACTACATTCAGTATTGGTTCAAATGCAGTTGTCAGTGATGCTCCAAGCTGTCGCAAATCGTTGTAGAGCAGATTTACGTTTTTGTGAAACTCTGTTCCGGCTCTTTTTGAATAAATAACAAGGTTATCGAATCCTGTTTTTACGAGTTCAAATAGGTGTGTAAACATTGAACGTAATAACATGAACGTTCCAAGTCGGATGATTGAGCCGAGTTTCTTTGCAAATGCGCCGGATTGTTTTTCTGAAAATCCAAGGCTCTCTCTCACTCTCTTTTTGAGTTCCTTGAATTTATTTATAATTGCAGCAATCCCAGAACGGATTTTGTTCACTACCGTTTTCACGGCAGAAATGATTTTTTGTGTCTCGTTCTTTACAGCATTTGCCACTTGCCTTACCGCATTGATGATCGCAGTAAGGATTGTCAGGATAATACCAATAATCGGTATTGCCGCCTGAACGGCTTCAAGACCTACTGCCATAGATTGGAACCCGGCGTTTGCCGCCATGCCGCCGGTCTCAATAGCCGGAAGTATTGACGCAATGCCATTTAGTAAAGAAGAAAAGGTTCCAAGTCCGCATTTCTGCGCCGCATCTCCGATGGATTTAATGGACTTTGCCACATCTTCCATATTCTTAGGAGACTGCGACACCGTTTCCTTAAACTGTTTGAACTGTTCTTGCGCCTGTCTCAGACCGTTTACTGCTTCCTCATACTGTCCGTTATCGAACCGAATTTTGCCACTCTCCATGCCGCTGATAGTGGCTTTGTATTTGTTGATCTGATCTATGAGCTGCTGAATACGGTGGTTTGCAGAATTTGTATTTATCTGGTTTAGACTTCCGTTAAGGGCTTCCTCTCCTGTTGCTGCACTTTGTCCTGCGGCTCCAAGTTGACTTTCTCCCTGCGCTAACCGGTTTGCCGATGTTGCTGCGCCGTCCATAGCTGCCTGGGCCTTTTCGGCTGTCGTTGCAACTTCCTCTGTGGATGCTGCTGCCTCCTGACCGTTTTCCAGTGGTTTTACACTTCTACGGGCAGCTCCCTCAGAGTCAATTCTGATGCTGACTTTGTTGTTTGGACCAAGGTTGCCAAGCGCGGAACTGACTTCTTTTACTGTGTCGGCAACCTCTCTTAATTTTGCAGTATCAATTCCTGACAAAGACTTAATAGAAGATGCTATGCTTCTCATACCGCTACCGGCATTTTTGAGTTCGTCTCCCATTCCTGAGAAACCTTTCATTGCATCAACTATCTGTTTAAGTTTTTCTGTATCTATCCCCTCAGTGATTTTCTTCATTGAGGTAAGAGCTTTTGTAACTTTATCAATACCACCGTCTGCCTTATCAGTGGTGGCTCCTATTTCCAATAAAATGCTATCGACTCTGTTATCAGGCATTTTGCCACCTCACTTCGTAAAACCCTGTCCGTGGGTGGTATTGTTTGTCCGTAAAATAAGAAAACATGGGGAACTGCGCCGGACTTGCGCTGTTTCGGTTCGTCAACCTATCCCCATGTAATCAGCTACTTTTCTCTTCGCTGTCTCAATCGCTTATTATGTTCTGCGGCAAAGGCAGCGAATCTGTCTGCATCCGTCATTTTTGCTCCCGGCGGTGCGTCCTCTGTGCTGTTCATGCTTCTTGGTTGGCTTGGGTATGCCGGAGCATTTCTGCCAAGGAAGATTGCCATGGCATCTACGACATACGAACCAACGGACCACGCCAACGTATCTAAGGCTGTGGCCTGTTCTTTCGCTTCCATTTCTCTCTTCTTTTGGAATGGCTCTAATTTCGTAGGGTTTAATGTCCAAAAGGTCTCATAGGAAACTCCATAAAGGAGAGCGTTGGGAAGCCAAACTTTATTGATAATCTCTGTAAATGTTTTGTATTTACTGAGATCTATTTCCTCTACTCTGTTGCCGCCTTGGTTTTCTTTCCTCCGCTCTTCGGAGGTTCCTCGGCTTCCTCGCCAAAACCCGCGGTTTTCATTGCCTCCGTAAAGGCTTCCATGACTTCATCCATGGAACCGCCGTACTTCAAATGTTCGCTCAGTATCTTTCCGGCTTTTGTGAGATCCTTTGTGCCGGTAAGGACTGCGATGATCGCTCTGATTGTCTTAAAAATCTTCATGTTCTCTCTGGTATCATCATCCAGAAGTCCCATTACATCTACATCGTGATCTTCCAGATCACACATAAGGTTTGTAAAATCGAGATCTGCTACTTTAATCTCTTTAGGTCCATTCGCTGTCTGTAAAATCATACTTATTAACCGTCCTTTCGTTAATCTGTCCTATTTGTACGGCAGAGGATTATTCCCCTGCCGCTGTTTCACTTTTTCACGCTGTTACATAATGAAGAGCCTCTTCGCCCTCATCAGTAATGGAGAATGACATTTCTCTCGCATTGTTGGAAGATCCGCTTGTCGGATATACCGCCATAACACCGGCCCACTCCCATTTGCCGTCAACCCCCTCTTCTCCAAACCATAACTGGTATTTATCAACTTTTCCTGCTTCCTGCAGATCCAAGAGTTTCTTGTAATCAGCTTTCTCATACCATGCTTTGAAAGCAAGATCCCCTGTGTCCTCGATACCGTTAATGGTTCTTTTCTTCGTATCGGAAAGTGTTGTAACATCGAGTTTTTCCTTTTCTCCACCGAGATCCGGGTACTCAGTAATGTCGATCAACTTCTCAAATGTTCCGGGAGCATCTGCTTTCTCGTGCATGAGATATGTCACATTTGTACATTTTGCCATCTTCGTTCTACCTCCTTGTGTTTCCCTTTGCCTAAGAGGTAAAGCCTTGATTTATTAAAACCATCGGCAGGCACCAGGCAAGTGCTTTTCAGGAGCGACCCTATCCGATGGAGTTAATCATGTTTCTAATTTTGAGAACCGTGCAAGGAATTGTGATATGGAAGTATCGCTCACATTCTCCACCGGGGAAAAATAGTCGCAATGAAATCCGATTCCTACCATGTATTCTCTTGCGGAGTTTGCAATCTTCCGCGCCTCTGAGGCGGTCTTATTGGAGTAGAATTTAATTTCTAATCCAAGATTGATGCCATCCTCAGTATTTGAAAGTGTAGGTAACGCACCGCTCCCTCCTATCTGCTTGAAATACATATAAGGGAAAGACGGCGGTGTTGCTTTGAACACCTGTCCTCCTTTCAAACCGCTATATTTGTTCTGCAAGTCTTTCAGGAGGTTGGTAAAATACAAATTCACATTGTCCTTAACCATCCTTGAATACCTCGCTTGCTATTTTTTGTGCTTCTTTCCTCAGATATTGTGCCGTCTCGTACATAAACGGTCTTGACGGCATACCCTCTGTAAATCGCCATGTGCCATCATCAGCCGGATAATACCAACCCTCTCTGCCGTCTTTCGTGGTAAAGATTGTTGCCCCGGAATTATACGCCCAGTTCATAATTGCCTTGTACTCTTCGCTTGGGTGGGAACTATCCCTGCCCTTAACTCCAGTACCGAACTCAATGTACTTGCAATACCCTCCGGCACTTATGATTCCAACTCCCTCTGCCTCATCCAGATAACCGATAATGGAAGCTCTTGCCGTACCGGTATCAACCGGAACTAACTCCTGTGCCTTTTCAACTCCGAGGTCTGTAAGTCTCTGTATAAGTTTCTCTGCGCATTTGTGTATACGCTCTTTCCGCTTTTCCAGTTTCTTAATGGCCTCATCTATGCTGTCCGTGTCAAAGGGATTGATCGTTATTTTGTCCTGCATGGATATTCCCCTTAATCTTCCGTATCGCCCATAGATTCTGTTGCAAATCATGTTTCGGGCAGACACATATATAATCCGGTTCTGTATCTGTGGAACCGTCCTCGTTGAGAATAGGAACCACATCTATGAAGAGTTTTGAGTATTCATCAATCGGTAATTTCTGTACGGTTGATATGGTCTTGTCGTAGACAATATCTTTACCAAATGGGGAGTCCTCGGCATTTCCTGAGTTCGGACTTACTCTCGCAAGTACACGAACCGGATTTGAATACTTCGGTATGCTCTCCCCGGTAAGGTTGCCATCCTCGTCCACTTCATCCACCGTTCCGTCATAGGTCTGGTAATAAAAAGGGACTTGGTTCAATCTGAGGTCTTTAAGTCTCAGCTTCGGCATTGCCATCCCTCCTTAACAGACCGACATAGGTTTTGGGTGGGATCTTCGCCAAGGCCAACTCAATATCTTTCTTACCTGTCTGTCCCCAGTTCCTGGTAACTCCAAGTTCAGTGTGAGATACAAGTCCACCCCTCGCATCGTCAGAGTTTATGGCTTTCGCCAAATCATAGATTTCAAACTCGTACCGGTTATAAAATCTCTCCAACTCTGCCTCTGTCGGAATATCATCATCCGCCCAAAAGTGTTGATTTGCAGCCTGTTTCTGAGCTTTCACAAGGAGGACGGCAATCTGTTCGTCAGTGAGAGTTTCATCATCTAAAATGACTTTCAACAATTTAGCGTCCATAATCCGTCCTCACTTTCTTACCCTTGCTGAGTTAAAAACTCTGCGATCAGCTTTGCTTTTACGGTTTCTTTCATGTCATACCCACGTTCCGCTGCGATAGCCTTAATCTGTGCTACTGTCAGAGCGTTAAGTTCTTCCTCTGTGTATTTCTTGTCAGTAGCCGTCTCTTCTGAAACCGCATCCGTTGATGTGGAAACAGAAGAATCAACTACCTCGGAACTACCGTTAAGGGTATGACCTGTTATTCCCCCGCTGTACCTGTTGTACCGCTTGCCGTGATCTTGCTAGGAAGATCTGTGGAAATATTAGTGAACTTCGCACTCATCCACTCAGGGCCGTGATCCAGACCGATCTGACCGAAGATCTGATAAGTTTCTCCTGCACCTGTCTTTGCAAGCTGCTCTAAGAAGAAATTGCCCTTACCAGGAACCATCTGATGAACAGGAGCCATGATGGACGGATCAAACAGAACTGCAGTACCGGCAGGCATAGTATCGAACAATGCGACTGCTACCTCTCCAAGAGGGGTTACTACAGTCTGTAACTTGATACCGTTGACTTCTCTTCCGAGAGGAACGATAGTCAGGTTGTTCTGCTGTGCGTCAAGGTTGAGCTGTAACATAGTGGTTGCATCTACACCGAGAACGATATTGTCTGTCTTTGCTCCCTGATCGTGAATGGACTTTAATCCCTCTGCTACAAGCCAGTAGGTAAGAGGTTTCTTTGCAAGATCGAGTATGTTAGTTGTAATCGCAGTCAGAAGTCCTCGGGTCTGGTTTGCCTCCGCATCAGTAGTAGCTTTCGCGTAAGTACCATTGATGAAAGTGTACTCAATATCTTGTGCGATCTTTGCCATTCTACGAGATACCTGGAACGCAAGTTCATCCATAGGATTTGCCTGCTGACCTGCTACGTTGATACCCTGCAGTGTACCCATGTTGCTCTGTTTTCCATAAGAAATCGCTACGGACTTCTGGAAAATCTGAGTTACGTTGGTAAGCTGACTTCTGGTTACGATTTCCGGCTTTGGAGCGGTAAGGGATGCTGTCTCAGAAATACTAGGCTGTTCGCCTGTTTCTGTGTTATACTCCTGACCGCAAGTAAACTCTACATGATTGGTTACAAGAGGTCTTGCGCCAATCATAGTAGAGAACGGTGTTGCCTGCTGCCCTTTAGCGAATAACATTCCGCTAAAATTAGGAACAGCGAATGATGTTGCTGTGCCCTGTGCCATAATTCATTACCTCCTTAAAAGTTATGCCTGCTGATTGTTAGCGGCATTTTGATTTAATATTGCAAGAACGGCGGCCTGTGTATCGCCTGCGTCCATTGCCTGCTTGATCTGTGCTGAATAGTCAACCTGGGCTACGTTTCCAGACTGCGGTGTAGGCATCTGAGCTAAATACTGTGCACGGATTTCAGATTCTTTCTGCTTATCCCTCTCTGCCATGAACTTAGAGATGTTCCCAGTAACGACATCCATATTTCCCTCATACTCTGCCGTTGCTGTTGCCTTTGCCATTTCGGTAGGCATACCCATACCTAAGTAACGCTCCGATGATTCTGTTACCGACTTAAACTTTTCCAGTTCCTTAACATAGGCATCTCTCTGTGCCGCCTGCTCTGCCTTTGCTT
>OHSJ01000743.1_pt1 | contig 12239 bp, 17 predicted proteins | sample 1578561 | NCBI WGS metagenome assembly OHSJ01 (sample SAMEA3879571, study PRJEB24766) | human gut metagenome | biome: human-associated habitat; feature: feces | place: USA | collected 1985/1987 | reverse complement strand
CGGTTAATCTGTCCTTTTTCATTGAAGGGGGTGATTGCCATGATTACAGATCTGGACAGGAGTTAAATCGCTGAAAGGAGGGAAAAGTCATGCAGGAAGAGGTAACTCAGAAAACGGTCACGTTCTGTGTTCGGGCTACTAAGATTACGGCAGAACTGTTGAAAAAGGTTCTTGTTGCGTATCTGCGTCATCAGAAGCAGAAATCAGTAGAGAAGAAAGCACAGAAAAATCAGCCGAAACAGGGAAAGGTCACGGTAAAAGAGCTGGCAAAACAGAATGCTGGGATGGTCAATATCGAGATCACGGACAAAAATATCAAGTCCTTTGAACGGTATGCCAGAAAATACGGGATCAATTATGCTCTGAAAAAAGACAAGAGCAAAGATCCTCCGGTTTATCTGGTATTTTTTAAGGGACGTGATCAGGATGCCCTAAATGCTGCTTTCCGTGAGTTTTCCCAGAAACAGATTCAAAAAGCGAATAAGCCTTCCATTCATAAGCGTCTTGCAGCTTACCGGGCAATGATGCCAAAGAAGACGAGGGACAAAGTAAAGAACCGGCATCAGGAGCAGAGTCGATGAAAAAGAAAAGCGGCAAAACTCTGATGCAGAAGTGGAAGAATAAAATCGGGGGTAAGCTGTCCGCCCTGGATAAAAAGAAACTGGTTCTTACAAATATCCCTTATGCTCTGGCTGCTTTCTATGCAGACCGGGCATTTTTTCTTTACCGGAACAGTCCGGGAGAAGATATGGGGAACAAACTTTTATATGCAATGGAACACGCAGACCGGATTTTTGCTGGTTTTGTGTTAAGCAATAACTGGAAAGATCTGCTAGCAGGTATTGTTGTTGCAGTCGTTCTGAAAGTGTTGGTCTGGCAGAAACAGGCAGACGCAAAGAAATTACGGAAAGGCATCGAGTATGGTTCAGCCAGATGGGGAACCGCGGAGGATATCAAGCCTTATATGTCGGAAGATCCATGGATGAACATTCCATTGACAGCAACAGAAGCACTGACCATGGAGAGCAGACCGAAGCAGCCGAAGTATGCAAGAAATAAAAATATAGTGGTCATCGGCGGCAGTGGTTCCGGTAAGACACGTTTTTTCGTAAAACCATCGGTCATGCAGATGAACTGTTCCATGGTCATTACAGATCCGAAAGGCACTTTGATTGAAGAGTGCGGGAAGATGTTAGCAAAGGGACCACCTAAGAAAGATAAGAATGGAAATATCATGAAAGATAAATCTGGAAAAGTGGTACATGAGCCATATGTGATTAAGGTTCTGAATACCATCAATTTTTCCAAGTCCCTTCATTACAATCCATTTGCTTATATACGGTCTGAAAAGGATATTCTGAAGCTGGTAACGACAATCATTGTTAATACCAAAGGCGAAGGGGAAAAAGCTTCCGAAGATTTTTGGGTGAAAGCAGAGAAGCTGTTGTACACGGCATTGATTGCTTTTATCTGGTATGAAGGAGATGAAGAGGAAAAGAATCTGAATACCCTTCTGGATCTTTTGAATGAAAGCGAAACCCGTGAAGAGGATGAAACTTACCAGAATCCAGTGGATATGATGTTCCAGGAACTGGAAGAAAGAGATCCGCAGCACTTTGCGGTCAGACAGTATAAAAAATACAAAATGGCGGCTGGCAAAACTGCCAAAAGTATTCTTATTTCCTGTGGTGCGAGGCTGGCACCATTTGATATAGCAGAACTTCGTGAGATCATGTCTTATGATGAAATGGAACTGGATAAGATTGGGGACAGGAAGACAGCCTTGTTTTTGATTATGTCCGATACAGATACAACCTTTAATTTTGTGATTGCCATGTTACAGTCACAGCTTTTCAATCTGCTTTGCGACAAGGCAGATGATGAGTATGGTGGAAGACTGCCAGTTCATGTGCGTGTCATTGCTGATGAGTTTGCCAATATTGGACAAATTCCTCAGTTTGACAAGCTGATTGCAACCATCCGAAGCAGGGAAATCTCTGCTTCTATTATTTTGCAGTCACAGAGCCAGTTAAAGGCAATGTACAAGGATAGTGCAGATACCATTCTGGGCAACTGTGATACTACACTTTTCCTTGGTGGCAAAGAGAAAACCACCTTAAAGGAAATGAGCGAGCTTCTGGGTAAGGAAACTATTGACCTGTATAACACTTCGGAGACAAGGAGTAATCAGAAATCCTTTGGACTGAATTACCAGAAAACAGGCAAACAGTTGATGACAGAAGATGAAATCGCAGTTATGGATGGAGGAAAATGTATCCTGCAGATTCGTGGTGCCAGACCATTTTTCTCAGACAAATATGATATCACGAAACACAAAAATTATCGGTTTCTTGCAGATGAAAATGAGAAAAACCGATACAAAGTAGAAAAAAAGTTAAATCCGCAGTACACACCGAAACCCGAAGAAGAGGTGGAGGTAATTCAGGTGGAACTGTCGGAGTAACCTTGGGAATGAACGAAAAATAATGAGGAAAGGAATAACTGACATTAGGTGCGCCGGCTTTTTAGTCGGTGTTTTTTCATTCCCGTAAACACCTGAAAGAAGTCAGTTTTGGTGAATGTATATGGCATTTTTTAGCAGTGCAATTACAACTTTAAAAACTCTTGTAGTCGCAATCGGCGCAGGTCTTGGCGTGTGGGGTGTCGTAAACCTTCTGGAAGGATATGGAAATGACAATCCCGGTGCTAAGAGCCAGGGCATCAAACAGCTGATGGCTGGTGCCGGAATCATGCTGCTGGGAACTACACTTCTATTACTTCTTTATCACACATAAGCAAAATCCCAGGGCATGAAGCACTTAATGTCTTCTATGTGAAAAGATTTTAAAGAAAAAATGCACACCCTATGCAGATAACATGACAATTTCATGCAAAGCGAAAGGAGACACCATGAAAATCGAATATACAAAAGTGGGAGACTATTATTTACCGAATCTTTACTATCCGGAGGAAACCAGACCGATTGGCTTATGGGGAATGCTTCGGAAGGAATACTTGAAAGAACATAAATCTGGAACCTATACATACCTTCTTCTGACCGGCAGACTGGACAGCTATCTGGCAGATCTGAATGAACAGGCACAAGAACGCTTTGATCTGATTGAAGCACAGATGCGAAGTGCGGAGGGAGTTACGGAGGAACTGAAGAGACAGAATCCTATGGAATGGGTACGCCACTGTAATAATATCTGCAACCAGGCTGCTGAAATCATCAAACAGGAACTGATTTATGTATAAGGGGGATTCCAGATATGAGAAGAGAATTGATTGAAAGTTATTATGAAGAATACCAGCGGGAACTGGAAAGATTTCTTGAATCTGATCCGGAGATGTTCTCTCTGGAAGCAGAAATTCATCATTACATAGAAATACTGGAACCCGTCCTCAGAGATGCAGGGAAGGAGATGTGGCAGGTGTTGGACAGGATTATTTCAGCGAAAAATACAATGGAGGGAATTGTGGCAAAAGAAATGTATATCCGGGGATTCCTGGATTATGAAAGACTGGTGTGTGAAAAAGACAGTAAGATCTGAATAATCAGAACATAGACTATATATAACGAGGCTTTTATTGTATAGACAGTAAGAGCCTCATTTAATATAGTTTTCATAATAAAAAACAGGTGGTAGTACGTATTTGCTTTGTGTTATATAAGAATTGGTCTGGCTGAACAATGGTGAAAATTTACTATGATTTTACTTAAATCTGATTGAAGGATGAAAAAGTGATGATATCATATAGTGGGTTGATAGGGTTACAGAAAATGTATTCACAGAGGCAGAGAAGAAATAATGAAAGTAAAAAATGCAGATGAATTTTATAAAATATTAGAAAGAAAGGCTATATATCCGGTATTTCAGCCGATTGTAAATTTACAGACTGGAGATGTGGCAGGATATGAAGCTCTTAGTCGTATCGACAGGCATGATACGACTCTTATGATTTCAGATTTGTTTGTGATTGCTGAACAGGTAGGCTGTGTTTGGAAATTGGAAAAATTGTGCAGAAATAAAGCATTGAAGGCAGCGGCGAATAAACCAGAACATGCAAAATTATTTCTTAATGTAGATGGTAATATCATTCAGGATAAATCGTTCATACAGGGATTTACAAACCGTAAGGCTGCGAAAGCCGGAGTACCGTCCTGTGACATTGTATTTGAAATAACGGAACGGTCGGATATAGAAAACTATCAGATTCTGCAACAGATTATGAAGCATTATGCAGATCAGGGATATGAAATAGCTTTGGATGATGTTGGAGCTGGATATTCTGGTCTGAACCGTGTAGTAAATACATCGCCAAACTACTTAAAAGTTGATATAGAACTGGTCAGAGATATTCAAAAACATAAGAAAAAGGAAATTATGATGGAATTTCTGTTGCATTACTGTAATGAGACAGGAGCAATTCTGATTGCAGAAGGGATAGAAACAGAAGCAGAGTTGGAGTGTCTGTGTAGATTAGGTGTTCATTACGGACAAGGATATTTTCTTGGAAGACCGGACAGAACGTTCAAAAATGTAAGGAATGAGGCGATGTTGGTATTACGTAGACTGAATAATAAATCGTAATGAAAACTATATGTCAGCAGGTGAAAAATGAATAAGTCAATTATAACATTATAAAGATTTCCATTGATTTTTACACCTATTTTACACAAGCACTCACATAGATTTGATTTCTGTCTTCTATAATTGTATAGGAAAATGTAGATCTTATATAATAACAGGAGAGGACAGAGAAATGAACGAGAATGTGAAAGTGGTTTTTGGTCTGATCGGTGGCCTTGCCTTGTTCCTTTATGGAATGAACAGCATGAGTGATGCACTTCAGAAAGCCGCAGGAGAACGAATGAAAAAAATCCTTGGATTTCTTACAAGAAATCCAATTATGGGAGCACTTGCCGGAGCACTTGTAACAGCTGTATTGCAGAGCAGTTCAGCGACGACAGTTATGGTTATCGGTTTTGTCAGTGCGGGACTTATGAGTCTTCCGCAGGCAATTTCTGTTATCTTTGGTGCCAACATAGGAACCACTATGACGGCACAGCTGATGGCATTTAAAATCAGCAATTATATTTATCCAATTATCTTTGTTGGATTTATTCTGAACTTTGTTAGCAAAAAAGAAAAGGTTAAAAATATCGGTATGGTAATTTTTTCATTCGGACTTTTATTTGAAGGAATTGAAATCATGGGTGAAGTCATGAAACCTTTGGCGGGAAGTCCGGTCTTTGTTGATCTGATGGGAAAAGTTTCATCCATTCCGGTTCTTGGTGTTGTACTGGGAGCGGTCATGACATTGGTTGTGCAGAGTAGTTCAGCTACGATTGCAGTTCTGCAGAATTTTGCATCACAGGCAGGACCGGACGGAGTAAGCAGTGTAATAGGGCTTACCGGTGCGATTCCGATTCTTCTTGGAGATAATATAGGTACAACGATCACAGCACTTCTTGCATCAATTGGACAATCTAAAAATGCAAAACGTACAGCAATTGCGCATAGTATTTTTAATATCAGTGGAAGCTGCGTTTTTATTTTCCTGGTTCCGTGGTTTGCAAAATTTGTCCAGTTTATTTCACCAAAGGGAAATGAGATTGATGTGATTTCAAGACAGATTGCAAATGCACATACAACGTTTAATATCGTCTGTACACTGGTCTGGCTGCCACTGATTCCGCTGATGGTAAAAATTGTTACAACAATCATCCGTGGAAATGACAAAACAGAGAAAGCAGCTTTTGAACCCAAATATCTGGATATGAAAGTGATTGAACAGCCGGCGGCTGCTATGGTTCTGGTATCTAAGGAACTGAACCGACTTGGAGAACTGGCAGAATCTCTGTTAAGTGATTTAAAAACGGCGATTGTAGCAGATGGAGACTCAAAAACTCATGGTTCGTTTATAGAAAATCTGGAGATTGTACATCAGTTACAGGACAGTGTGACAGAATATATTACCAGATTATTCGCAAGCGGAAACCTTACAGAACAACAGTCTGAGCAGACGGCAGGGTTACTGTATGTAAACAATAGTATTCAGAGGATTGCAGACAGATGTGAAGATATTGACCAGATATGTGAAAAAGTAAATAACAATGGAAAAAGACTGACCAGTGAAGCCTCCTCAGAAATGGAAGACTGCATTGATATTATCCAGCAGCTTTTAAAGAAAGCAATGGAGGCAATCCGTAAGGGTGATGCTGTAGTGGCTGAAACAGTTTTTGAAAATAAGAAAAAAATGCATAAAGCAGAGAAAAAATACAGTAAGGCACATTTAAACCGTGTAAAAAATGAGGTTTGTGATGCGTCTATGACAAGATATTTTTCTGGGATCATGTATAATTTTGACCGTATGGCAGATAATTGTGTCAGCATTGCAGAAGAAGCCTGTGATAATGTGGCTTTTATAAACCTTGATGAAGAGACGGGAAAATCAATGATGGAAAGAGGTGCAGTATAAAATGGTAAAGAAAAAAAACATCCGAAAATCTGCACTTCTGCTGATAATGATAATGCTGGCAACGGGAATAACAGCATGTGGAACCGAGGAAGAGCCATTGCCGGATCTGTCTGCTATGGGAGCTGTCACAGCTGTATCACGAGAAGAAGGGTCAGGAACCAGAGCAGAATTTGAGAATCTTTTGAAACTGCCTGAGAGTGATACAGGAATAGTTGTTGATTCTACAGAGAAAGTTCTGAAAAAGGTGGAAGAAGATAAAAACGCAGTTGGTTATGTCGCATATAGTTCCGCAACAGATACGAATGGAAAAATACTTCAAATCAACGGAGTTCTTCCTTCTGAGAAAACAATAGACAATAACAGTTATCCTCTTTGCAGGGATTATTATCTGGCTTATAATGGAGAACTGACAGATGTGGAACAGGATTTCCTGACTTATGTAAAGAGTAAAGGACAGGATATTGTGAAACAATATTGTATTCAGGCTGACAGTACAACAACATTCCTTTCTGACAAGTCAGAAGGAAAGATTCTGATTGAAGGATCCACTTCAATGGAACCAATGGTAAAAGCACTGGCAGATGACTATCAGAAACAAAATCCAAATGCTGAAATAGAAGTAAAAGCAACAGATTCTTCAAGAGGGATTACGGCGGTGATAAGTGGAGAGTGTGATTTCGCAATGTCATCCAGAGAATTAAAGGATTATGAAGCAGAGCTTCTGGAAACAAAAGTCATTGGAAAAGATGCTATAGCTATTGTGATAAATGAAGAAAATCCACTGGAAAATCTTACAATAAAACAACTTACAGGTCTGTACAATGGAACATATAAAAACTGGGATGATCTTTCCTGAGAAAAACGAATATAATATCTTACAAGCACTGACTATAACGGTCGGTGCTTCTTTTTTGGATTTTTTCAAAATTATCTGACATTCTTCAAATTCCCACGTGTGATTAGTGGAAAAATAATTTTTTCTGCAAAAGTACCGTCCAAATGCCCTCTGAAACTTGCTATTAGTGAGGGAATATTTCATTTATGCGGAAAAAATTTGCAAAAGGGGGTTGGTAAATACTGTTTCCAAAGCTTTATAGGTAGAGGAACAATTATTTTAAAAAATTATCCATAAAAGATGTCCGCTTTTGCCTGCCTCAGTACAGAGTATGTGAAGGGACTAACAAAAGTAAAAGAAAAAATGATAAAAATGCAAAAAAATATCACGAATTTTTTGCATCATGCCAAGTCATTTGACTTTAGTAATCAGAGGACGTTTTGGAATGTTCCTTCGCTGAACCTTGACAATCGATAAGTGCACCCTGGAAGCCTACCAGGAGTTCTGCCATGACCTTTCTTTTTTTGAGAGCGAGCGGAATCATAATGACACTCCCGATGATGGGCGGCTGACCAAAGCCTTATGGTCAGTGACCTGTGTATGCAGGCAGAGGCAGTCTGAGACGGCTGCAGGTGGCAGGGAAACGCACACCAGACCGCCGGAATAACGGAACTGATAACAATGTTTACAGGGCGAGATGCTCGGAAAGGAGCAGTTTATGACAGAACTGAAAATGAAAGAAATGCAGCTAATCAACTGGTTTGGATGCTCGAATCTGAACTGTACAAGGGAGAGAATCCATCTGGTTGCTATGCTTGCAATGGATGAAGAAATGAAAAAGAATCTTTACAGAGTATGCAGATTCCTTGCAAGAGAGGAAATTGCATATCGGTATCCGATTATGTATGAAATGATCCGGAGAATGTTTTCACCGGATGATACCAATCCACCGGAAGCATGTGCAATGTTTATACCAGACTGTGAAGTAGATGATGAAGAATATGCAATGGCAGCGTAGCTGCGGAAAGGACAGTAGCGATTATGAATAAAGTGATTTTAATGGGAAGACTGACAAAGAATCCGGAGATCAAATATGCCGGAAAAGATAATGATATGGCAGTAGCAAGATATACACTTGCGGTAAATAGAAGATATAAACGTGACGGAGAACAGGAAGCAGATTTTATTTCCTGTGTCACATTTGGAAAGAGTGCAGAGTTTGCACAGAAATATCTTCACAAGGGAACGAGAATTGTGATCGGAGGTCGTATCAGCACCGGTAATTATAAGGATAAGGACGGGAAAACAATTTACACCACAGATGTGATTGTGGAAGAACATGAATTTGCTCAGAACAAGGATAACGGTGCCGGTGCAGATTCGTCAGAAACACAGAAAACAGATAAGGACGGATTTATGGAAGCACCGGAAGGAGAGGTTCCATTTGACTAAACCGGGATAAATGGTTGGAGAGGCTGCTCTTTGCCGGGGCATTCTCTTTTCCATTTTAAAGAAGAAATCAAAAATTACAGGTATTCAACCTAACGAAAACGTGATATAATCAAAATATGGTTGAATGAGAAATATGGAGGTAGCTTATGGGCGTAAGTTATAACAGATTATGGAAAATGCTCATAGATAAAAATATGAAGCGGATAGAGATGCAGTACCTCACTGGGATCAGTGGTAATATTCTTGCCCGGATGGGAAAAAACCAGTATGTATCAATGGAGACGATTGAGAAGATATGCAAGAAGCTGGACTGCACTGTTGATGAGATGATGGAATTTACAGATGATGAATAACAGGAGCAGATATGTCAAATTATTAAATCTGGCAGAATGCTTCAGAAGTCGAAAAAAGAAATTGAAAAAAGATAACATGCCGGATACGGCATAATTCTCTTGGCAAAGCTAAGAGCGCACTTCTATACATGCAATTTCATCTGCCTGTATCGTGCGACCTGCGGTGCTGCTCCCGGTTTTGAGAAATCTCAATCCGGGAAATACAGCGAAATCAGAGATTTCGTACAAGGGGAGTTTCCCCTTGCGGCACAAGTGCCTATCCCCGATAAAGTTTGTGGCTGAATATTTCAGATACAGACATATAAAGTGATAGAAAGCGTGAAATATAAATTTGAAGGGTGACAATATATGAAGTATTTATATTTGCATGGACTAGGGCAAAAACCAGACAGTTGGAATAGAGTAATAAAAGAAACGAAAGTATCGAAAAGCAGTCGCAGTTTAAGTTTATCAGAGATGTTAGAAGGGAAAGCTGCTACATATAAGGAATTATATTCAGCATTCTCATCAGAGTGCGACAAGGAGAATGAAGAAATTGTCTTATGTGGGCTTTCACTGGGAGCTGTTTTGACACTTAATTATGCGATAGACCACCCGGATAAAGTAAAGGCACTCGTATTAATTGCAGCACAATATAAAATGCCAAAAAAATTATTAAAAGTTCAGAATATGTTGTTTCATCTTATGCCGAATTCGGCATTCAATAAAATGGGCTTCAAAAAAGCAGATGTTATTAACCTATGTGGTACGATGGCTGAATTAGATTTCAGCGACTCACTTCATAAGGTGTCTTGTCCGGTATTAATCGTTTGTGGAGAGAAGGACAATGCGAACAAAAAAACTGCAAAAGAACTTTGCCATTATTTGAACAATTCCAACTTCCATGAACTTATGAAAACAGGTCATGAAGCAAACATAGAAGATCCGGAAGAGTTGGCGATCGTGTTGCAAAGATTTTATGATAGTATCAATTAACTTCCCATTTATCGGGAAGTCGCAGAGAACGAAAAATCGGGAGTTATTGAACGGAATTTTGGAAATTATCGGGGAACATTAGTATGAAGAAATGTAGATATTGTGGCAAAGAACTAAATAGTAATTTTGAATTCTGTAGCAATGAATGCGAAAACAGTTATAGGAAGATAATTGAGAAAGATAGACAGAAAATCAAGTATTTTATGATAGGGATTATTTTAGGGTTTTTAGTTATGTTTTATGGCATTACATTAAACAGCGACTTTATTATAGGAATTGGAATTATAGTAATGGGTATAGATGTTGTTGTGTTGCCATTTACCACTCCAGAAACAACAACTTTTTTAGGATACCGAAAGTCAAAAGTTGTAGGAAGAATACTTGGTATATTACTTATAGCGGTTGGATTATGGGTAGGGCTTGTTTGATTACAAATTCCAGTTTTTGAAACAGAGAAATCGGTAGTTATGGAGGTGAAAAATGTATTTCACAGACGAAAAAGACTATATTATGCGAATGATAAAAGAAATGGTAAGAGTATTATTTTCTTTAATGTTTGGGAAAAAGTATGTTTCTGTTGAACTTGAAAAAGAAAATAAATATGAAGTATCAGGGAAAAATTTGAAAGATTTTCTTGATATGATTGATTCTGGGAAAATTAACGAAGCAGAGAATATACTTTTAGATAGCATTGATTATACAGACAGAAATGAGGTAATGGCAGCAGCTTTTTTCTACCAATATCTTAGTGAGAAGGATAGTGAGTTTTTGAAAAATAATAATTATACAAAAGAAGAAGTGATGTCTGGTTTTAAGCAATTACTTATGCAGTCAGGATATACTGATTTGCTATGTTTGGTCAAAGCTGAAGAGTAATGTAGAAAATTCAAAGAGATAAGAGTGATTGGCTGAAAGGAGAAATTGTATTATATGTTCTATATTGTTTTTGACTTTATGATGGCAGTGATTATGTTTTTGTTTGGAATGTGGTTTTATAAATCAGAAGGAAAAGCTGCTAAATTCTTGTCGGGTTATAATATGAAATCAGCGGATGAACGAAAGAAATACGATGAGAATGCTATGTGTAAGGCATATGGAAAAAGAATGATGTTTATGTCAGTTCCTTTTATTATTGGAATAATCATAGATATCCAATATCAAGGAATAGGCTGTTGGATCGCATGGGGGATATGGCTTATTATGTTTGTTTTGTTGCTTATTGATAGACATAAAAGAGAACGTTAAATTCAAGTTTGTAGAATTAAGAAAATTGGAATTTCGTGGGAGGTGTTATACAAATGAAACTGGCAGATTTATCAACTGGACCAGACTGGGTAGTATATGTTGGATTTATAATATTTGCTGTACTTTCCATAGTTTTGATTTCTGGACATGGAAGTTGGTTAATTTCCGGATATAATACAGCTTCAAAAGAAGAAAAGGCAAAATATAATGAAAAAAAACTATGCAGAACAATGGGAATTGGAATGTCTGTTATAGCAATTCTTCTATTAATTATGGGAGTGTTTGAAAATATTTTACCGGCATTTTTTGTGTATATTGCATTGGGTATTATTTTAGCTGATGTTGTGATAATTATTGTCTTGGGAAATACAATATGTAGAAGGTAACAAATTTCGACTTGTGGACTTTAACAACTCGGTATTTTGGAGGTTATTATGGCTTTTGATTTTAAGAAAGAATTTAAAGAATTTTATACGCCTGGCAAGATTATTTTTTCAAACTGTTCACAGTGTAAATGCAAAAGATTGTACAAAAGAACAATTAGATGTATACCCATACGATAGAGAATTTACAAAACGCCATATGATTGTTGTTGCAAAATGAAAAGATACTGAAAAAAAAGGGCACATATTCCCTCAAATGTCAAAAATAAGTTGAGAATTTTTCTTAATAAAGTATAATATTGAAAAAGAAGGGCACAATATCCTTAAATTATCAATATGGAGGCATTATGGAAATAAAAAGAGACATATACCTGCAGAAGTTAATAAACCGTATGCATAACGGGATGATAAAGGTTATTACAGGAATTAGACGTTCCGGGAAATCATATCTTTTATTTACTATTTTTAGGAATTACCTTAAGGAACAGGGTGTTGCGGATGACCATATTA
>OHSJ01000733.1_pt1 | contig 12334 bp, 8 predicted proteins | sample 1578561 | NCBI WGS metagenome assembly OHSJ01 (sample SAMEA3879571, study PRJEB24766) | human gut metagenome | biome: human-associated habitat; feature: feces | place: USA | collected 1985/1987 | reverse complement strand
AGCAGGGCCATGGTGCCCAGCCAAAGCAGGGCAAACGTCCCGCCCAGGGGCCGCAGCAGCTTCCAGCGCAGCCTCCCGCATACAGTCATCGCCTCCGGAGGCCACTTTTGCAGCAACGACCTCTCCCGAGGGATTGACCGTAATGCCGACGACCACTTCGCCGCCCCCTTCGCACTGGTAGGCCGGAACCTCCAGATAACGGCGCGTCCGCACGGGATCGGTCAGCGAAAAGGAGACGGTAACCCGCCCCTTGGCGCGGCTGTCCTGCGCCCGGTCGTCCTCGCCGCTGCGCCCCATACGCTCCCGGATCGCACGCTCCTCGGCCAATCCCTGCTCATAAGCGTCCCGGTTGGCCTGCATCCGTTCTCCGACCGCTTCGGCCGACTCCTTCAGCGACGAAGTCATGGAACCGCGATCGTCGTGCGCCCGTTCGTCGAGTGCATTTTCATTGGAGTACTGATTGCGCACATCCCGCCAGTCGCCGCCTTCCTGCGCCTGCTGGCGGGCCCGCACCTCCTGCTCGAGACGCATCTTCTCCGCCTCGAGCTCCGCTAAAGTTTTCGTATCAATGATTATGCCTTGCACGGAAGGTTTGGCCCCCACGACGATTTTTCCCGCCATAAAGGCGATCGCAAGCACCAAATAGGCAATCAACGTAATACATAACCCAACCCGGTGGTCGTAAGCCCATTCGCCCGCATCAGTCTTTTTCGTTTCGAAGGGAAGATGCAATTTGGGAGGACGGGGAGTTTTATCGGGTGCTGCCACGGAGTTTCGGTTTATCATTCGTTTAGGCAAAAATACGATTTTTGAATAATATTTCCTATATTTGCGCGCAAATAATGCGATAAACATTTCCGAAAATGACGGTCGGCCCCACACACGTCGGGACCCGGCAGTCAATGGGAATGTATGTTGCAATTTGAATAAATTCAGACTATGGCTGCCAAACAACAAACCCTCAAAGCCCCGATCTCGTTTTCAGGCACAGGTCTTCACACCGGAGTCAAAGTGACGATGACGGTACACCCCGCCCCGGAGAACAACGGCATCGTTTTCCGTCGCATCGACCTGGAAGGCAAACCCGAAATTCCGGCCCTGTGCGACTATGTTACGGATACCTCGCGGGGCACGACCATCGAAAAGGATGGCGCACGCGTTGCGACCATCGAACATATCATGTCGGCCCTCTGGACCCTGGGCGTGGACAACGCCACGATCGACGTCGATGCCGGCGAAACCCCGATCATGGACGGTTCGGCCAAAGAATATGCGAAAACGATCGTCGAAACCGGCCTGCAACCCCAGGAAGCCGAACGCACCTACTACCACGTCACCGAAAAAATGGTCTATACGATTCCGGAAAAAGGCGTGGCCATCATCCTTTACCCCGACGACGAATTCTCCGTATCGCTGCACGTGGACTACAACTCCAAGGTGATCGGCAACCAGTACGCGACCTTCAATCCCGAAGACGACTACGCCTCGAAAATCGCGCCCTGCCGCACCTTCGTCTTCCTGCATGACCTGGAGCCTCTGATGAAAATGAATCTGATCAAGGGCGGCGACCTGGACAATGCCATCGTCGTTGTGGAGAATCCCGTCCCGGACGATCAGCTCGAACACCTCAAGAAAATCTTCAACAAACAGGATATCCGCATCACGGGCGGCTACCTGAACAACCTGGAACTTCGTTTCAACAACGAACTGGCCCGCCACAAGCTCCTCGACCTGCTGGGGGACTTCGCTCTGCTCGGCAAACGCATCAAGGGCCGCGTATGGGCTACCCGCCCCGGCCATTTCGCCAACACGGAGTTCATGAAGCAAGTCAAACAGACTATCCGCCGCGAAGGAGAGAAACCCCGCTTCCAATACGACTGCCGCAAACCGCCGGTTTACGACATCAACGATATCCGCCGCATGCTGCCCCACCGCCCGCCGTTTCTGCTGGTGGACCGTATCTTCTACATCGACGATACGATGGTCGCCGGCATCAAGAACGTCACGATGAACGAACCGTTCTTCGTGGGACACTTCCCGGAGGAGCCGGTCATGCCGGGAGTGCTGATCGTCGAAGCCATGGCGCAGTGCTGCGGAATGCTGGTATTGCGCAATATTCCGGATCCGGAACACTATTCGACCTATTTCATGAAGATCGACGGCGTAAAATTCAAGCGCAAGGTCGTTCCGGGCGATACCCTTCACTTCGAAGTTCAACTGCTGGAGCCCATCCGACGAGGCGTAGCCGTAGTCGAGGGCAAGGCTTTCGTCGGCGAAACGCTCGCCTGCGAAGCCACGATGATGGCCCAGATCGTTAAAAATAAAGAGTAACCGCACATGATAAGCAACCAGGCATACATCCATCCCGACGCGAAACTCGGCAAGAACGTAACGGTGGAACCTTTCGCCTACATCGCCGGCGACGTAGTGATCGGCGACGACTGTTGGATCGGTCCCGGAGCCGTGATCCACGACGGAGCCCGCATCGGCAAAGGCTGCAAGATCCATACGGCCGCTTCGATCGCCTGCACCCCGCAGGACCTGAAGTTCGTCGGTGAAAAAACGACGGCCGAAATCGGCGACTACAACGAAATCCGCGAATGCGTCACCATCAGCCGGGGCACCGCCTCCCGGGGCAAGACCGTCGTCGGCAGCCATAACCTGATTATGGCCTACGTGCATATCGCCCACGACGACGTGGTGGGCAGCCACTGTGTCATGGCCAACCGCGTGTCGCTCGCCGGAGAGGTCGAAGTCGGCGACTGGGCCGTCATCGGCGGCCATGTAGCCGTACATCAGTGGACGCGCATCGGAGAGCACACGATGATCCAGGGCGGTGCGTTGGTGGGCAAGGACATTCCCCCCTTCATCACCGTCAGCAACGATCCGGTACGTTTCGCCTGCGTCAACCGCGTGGGATTAAGTCGCAGGGGATTTACAGCGGAGATGATCGGGCAGATCCACGACGCCTGCCGCATCCTCTTCCAGAGCGGTCTGAACTACCTGAACGGCTGCGAAGAGGTCGAAAAACAGATTCCCCAAAGCCCCGAACGCGACCGGCTCATCCGGTTCATCCGCGAATCGCAGCGCGGTATCGTCAAACCCTACTCGCCAAACAGCGAAAAAGACGAATAATTTTTCCGTACAAAGATTTGAAAATCGAAAAACATTCGCTACATTTGTAGCGTAAACGGGTACAGAGAGGTAAGGGGACGAGCAAGTCCCCTTATTTCGTAGATATATTCACCGCTCCCGACCGGCGAATCATCCGCACGATTTTCTCGACCCGCATGCCCTCGCATGCCCATTCCGTCGGGAGAAACCGGCAGTTGCGGGCCATGCGGGGACCCGATTACAGCTCCTGCTACAACAGGGACAAGATTCGGGCGCGAATAGTGCTCCTTGCGATGCAATGTTCGAAGAAAACGCAGGACGCAAGACGATGAAAACGAACGGGAAGCGACGATTCCCTACATTTTCGTCAAAAAGCCGAACGCCTCCGGGCCGGCCGCAAAAACGACTGAACGAACTTCAAGTTTTCGCCGGGGAAGGACAGAGGTCCGGATTTGCACGGACCGCCCGCACCGAAAAACGACTTTATTGATAACATCAGCAAATATGATCGATTGTACGAAAATCACCGAAATAGCCAATGCCAAACTCGTCGGCACCGACCTGTTCGTAGTGGATTGCACCTGTTCGCCTGCCAACGAAGTGGAACTGCTGATCGACAGCGACACCTCGGTAGGTATCGAAACCTGCGTGGAGCTGAGCCGCGCGATCGAGGCCGAATTCGACCGCGACACGGAGGATTTCTCCCTCACGGTAGCTTCGGCAGGCATCGGCTCGGAACTCAAGCACCTCCGCCAATACCGCAAACTGATCGGCAAGCCGGTGGAAGTGCTGCTCAAAAGCGGCGTGAAGATTCTGGCGACGCTCGACGAGGCGGACCAGGAGGGACTCACCCTCTCCTACGAGGAGAAGCAGGCCGTAGAGGGTAAAAAGCGGAAACAGACGGTGCGGGTTACGCGCCGCTACCCTTTCTCAGAGATCAAATACACGAAGGAATACCTCGATTTCAAATAGTGGAAATTCAAAAATAAACAAGATAAACTACCAATGGATAATCTTAATCTTATCAGCAATTTCGCAGAGTTCAAGGAGCTTAAAAACATCGACAAGGCCACGATGATCGGAGTCCTCGAGGACGTTTTCCGCCACGCGCTTCAGAAGCAGTTCGAAACGGACGAGAATTTCGACGTGATCATCAACCCGGAAAAGGGCGACCTGGAGATCTGGCGAAACCGTACGGTCGTGGAGGACGGCACGGTGGAGAATCCGAACATGCAGATCGCCGTATCGGAGGTTAAGGCCATCGATCCGACCTACGAAGTGGGCGACGAATACGTCGATCCGATCAAACTCGAATCGTTCGGACGCCGGGCCGTGCTGTCGCTCCGTCAGAACCTCGCTTCGCGCATCCTCGATCTGGAGAAGGCCAACCTTTACGAAAAATATTCGGAGAAGGTCGGCGAGATCATCACCGGCGAGGTATATCAGGTATGGAAGAAAGAGGTGCTGATCCTCGACGACGAGGGCAACGAGCTGATCCTGCCCAAGACCGAGCAGATTCCCAACGACTATTACCGCAAGGGCGACACGATCAAGGCGATCGTCAAGAGCGTCGAGATGAACAACAACCAGCCGCGCATCATCCTTTCGCGCACGGCCAACCAGTTCCTCGAACGGCTCTTCGAGCAGGGGGTCCCCGAAATTTTCGACGGTCTGATCACCCTCAAGAAGATCGTCCGCATCCCCGGCGAGCGTGCCAAGGTAGCCGTCGAATCCTACGACGAACGCATCGATCCGGTCGGTGCCTGCGTCGGCATGAAGGGATCGCGCATCTACTCGATCGTCAAGGAGCTGCGCAACGAAAATATCGACGTGGTAAACTACACGACCAACCCGCAGTTGATGATCCAGCGTGCCCTGAACCCCGCGAAGATTTCGAGCATCACCATCGACGAGGAGAAGAAGACAGCTTCGGTCTATCTCAAGCCCGACCAGGTATCGCTGGCCATCGGCAAGGGCGGCCTGAACATCCGGCTTTCGAAGATGCTGACCGGCTACGATATCGATGTTTACCGCGAAATCGAGGAGGAAGACGTTGCACTCACCGAATTTGCCGACGAGATCGACGGCTGGGTGATCGACGCCCTGAAAGCCTGCGGCTGCGACACGGCCAAGAGCGTGCTGGAACTGCCCGTCGAAGAGATCGCCGCCCGTGCCGACCTGGAGCTGGAACAGGCACAGAAAGTCGTCGAGATACTGAAAGCGGAATTCGAGGAGTAATCCGTCCCATCGCACAAAAATTAAAACCGATATATGAGTAACGAAAGAAAATTAAGACTTATCCAGGTTGCCAAGGAGTTCAAGGTGGGATTGAATACCATCACGGACTTCCTGCAAAAGAAGGGTATAAAAACCGACGGTTCGCCCAATACGCTGGTGGAACCGGACGTCTATGCCGTTCTGGAGAAGGAATTCGGCGGGAGCCGAATTACCGGCAACGAACGGGAAAGCATCCGGGAGCGAATCTCCCAGAAGCAGGCTACGATCACCCTCGAAGAGGCACAGAAACAGCCGCGCGAAGAGGAGCAGGAGGTAATTATCAAAAGCAACGTCATCAGCGTCAAGGACGAACTGCCCCAGCCCAAAATTCTGGGCAAAATAGATCTTTCTCCCAAGCCCAAACCGGCACCGCAACCGGTAAGCAAACCGGCGGCAGAGCCCGTACCGGAGGCTGCGGCTCCGAAACCGCAGCCGGCACCGCAACCGGCCGCCCCCAAAACGGAAGCGGCACCTGCCTCCGAAACGGCTTCCGCAGCCAAACCCGAACCGGAAGCGGCGCCCAAGAGCGACAACATCTTCCGCCCCGCCGTGCAGACCCTCACGGGCCCGCAGGTACTCGGCACGATGGACGTATCGGGATTCACACCGGGCAACCGCCACAAACGCAAACGCCTGAGTAAAGAAAAAGTGGACGTGACCCGTACGCCGGCAGGCAGCCCCAAGCCGGGCAGCAACGGCAAATCCGCCGCACAGCCCGGCCGCGGACAAGGCCCGCAATCCAACCAACCCCGTCCGGGAGAGAACAAGAAGACCCGCAAGGACAAACTCAAAGCTCCGAAGCCCGTCGTTCGCCCCGAAATCAGCGACGAGGAGGTTTCGAAGCAGGTAAAAGATACGCTGGCCCGCCTGACGTCGAAAAACGCCAAGAGCAAAGGTTCGAAATACCGCAAGGAAAAACGCGAAGCCGTAGCCGAGCGCATGAACGAAGAGTTCCAGCGCGAAGAACAGGAACGCTCCATCCTGAAGGTCACCGAATTCGTGACCGTGGCCGAGCTGGCTACGATGATGAACGTTTCGGCGACCGAGGTCATCACGGCCTGCATGAACCTGGGCCTGATGGTGTCGATCAACCAGCGTCTCGACGCCGAGGCGCTCGTGGTCGTAGCCGAAGAGTTCGGCTTCAAGACCGAATTCGTATCGGCGGACATTCAGGAAGCCATCGGCGACGACGAACAGGACAGCGAGGAAGACCTCGTGCCGCGACCGCCGATCGTAACCGTCATGGGACACGTCGATCACGGTAAGACTTCGCTGCTGGACAACATCCGCAAAACCAACGTCATCGAAGGCGAGGCGGGCGGTATCACCCAGCACATCGGTGCTTACAGCGTCGAGCGCAACGGTCAGAAAATCACGTTCCTCGACACCCCCGGCCACGAGGCTTTCACCGCCATGCGCGCGCGCGGTGCCAAGATCACCGACGTAGCGATCATCATCGTAGCGGCGGACGACAACGTGATGCCCCAGACCGTCGAAGCGATCAACCACGCGCAGGCGGCAGGCGTTCCGATGGTTTTCGCCATCAACAAGATCGACAAACCCGCAGCCAACCCCGACCACATCAAGGAGCAGCTCTCGCAGATGAACTACCTCGTGGAGTCATGGGGCGGTAAATACCAGGATCAGGAGGTTTCGGCCAAAAAGGGCCTGAACCTCGACAAACTGCTCGAGAAAGTGCTGCTCGAAGCCGAAATGCTCGACCTGAAAGCCAATCCGAACCGCCGCGCTTCGGGAGCCGTCATCGAATCGACACTCGACAAGGGGCGCGGTTACGTGGCTACGGTGCTCGTACAAAACGGTACGCTGCACATAGGCGACGTAATGCTTTCGGGCGTGCACACGGGCCGCGTGAAAGCGATGTTCAACGAAAATGGCCAGAAAGTGACCGAAGCAGGCCCTTCGACGCCGGTACAGGTGCTCGGCCTGAACGGTGCTCCGCAGGCAGGCGACACGTTCAACGTCATGGAGGACGACCGCTCGGCCCGTGAAATCGCCAACAAACGCGAGCAGCTCCAGCGTATCCAGGGCATCATGACCCAGAAGCACGTGACGCTCGACGAAATCGGACGCCGCATCGCCATCGGATCGTTCAAGGAGCTGAATATCATCGTAAAAGGCGATGTCGATGGTTCGGTTGAGGCTATGTCGGGTTCGCTGATCAAGCTCTCGAAGGAGACCGTGCAGGTGAATGTGATCCACTCGGCCGTCGGTCAGATTTCGGAATCGGACGTTCTGTTGGCGGCGGCCTCGAATGCCATCATCGTCGGCTTCCAGGTCCGTCCGTCGGCATCGGCACGCAAGCTCGCCGAAAAGGAGGAGATCGAAATCCGCCTCTATTCGATCATCTACGATGCGATCAACGACATCAAGGATGCCATCGAAGGCATGCTCGAACCGGTGATGAAGGAAGAGATTGTCTGCTCGGCGGAAGTCATGGAGATCTTCCGAATTTCCAAAGTCGGCACCGTCGCCGGATGCGTCGTCCGAGAAGGCAAGCTGACCCGCCACACCCCGATCCGCGTGATCCGCGACGGTATCGTGATCTACACGGGCAAGCTCGGCTCGCTCAAACGGTTCAAGGACGATGTCAAGGAGGTGCTCACGGGCCAGGACTGCGGTCTGAACATCGAATCCTTCAACGACATCCGCGTAGGAGATGTCATCGAAGGTTACGAGCAAGTCGAGGTAAAACGCAACTAACCGAATGCAAGGAATCTTATCTAAAATAAGAAAAAAGAAATGAACACTCAGATTAAATTCACAACGGCAGCCGAAGCCGTGAAAGTCATCAAATCGGGTGACCATATTCACCTCAGCTCGGTCGCTTCGGCCCCCCAGTGCCTGATTAAGGCCATGTGCGAACGCGGCGCCAACCACGAATTCAAGGATGTGCACATCCACCACCTGCACACGGAAGGGCCGGCTCCCTATGCCGATCCGCAGTTCGAAGGCATCTTCCAGCTCGACTCGTTCTTCGTGGGCGGGAACGTGCGCAAAGTGACGCAAAGCGGCTATGCGGACTACATTCCCATCTTTTTGAGCGAAACCCAGAAGCTCTATCGCAGCGGCACGGTACCTTGCGACGTAGCGATGATCCAGGTATCGACGCCCGACAAACACGGCTACGTTTCGCTCGGCACCTCGGTCGATGCGACCCTGGCAGCCGTGGAAACGGCTCGTACGGTGATCGCAGTGGTGAACAAGCACGTTCCCCGTTCGTTCGGCGACGCAATGATCCACTCGTCGAAAATCGACCTCTTCGTACAGGACGATACCCCGCTGGAAGAGGCACATTTCACCGAACCCAACGAGATCGAAACCCGCATCGGCAAGCACTGCGCGGCCCTGATCGAAGACGGTGCGACGCTTCAGATGGGTATCGGCGCTATTCCGAATGCGGTTCTGGCACAGCTCGGCAACCACAAGAACCTGGGTATCCATACCGAAATGTTCGCCGACGGCGTTCTCCCGCTGGTGGAGAAGGGCGTTATCAACGGCGAAGCGAAGAACATCGACAAGGGCAAGATGGTTTCCACCTTCCTGATGGGTTCGCAGCGGGTTTACGACTTCATCGACGACAACCCGGGCGTACTGATGATGGACGTGGGATACACCAACGATCCGTTCATCATCGCCAAGAACGACCGCGTAACGGCCATCAACTCGGCACTCCAGGTGGATATCACCGGTCAGGTTTGCGCCGATTCGCTGGGTACGAAATTCTATTCGGGTGTCGGCGGCCAGATAGACTTCATCTACGGCGCTTCGCTGTCGAAAGGCGGCAAGGCGATTATCGCCATGCCTTCGGTGACCAACAAAGGCATCTCGAAGATCGCTCCGGAACTGACCTGCGGCGCAGGCGTGGTAACCACCCGCAACCACATCCACTGGTTCGTCACCGAAAACGGCGCCGTCAATCTCTACGGCAAAAGCCTGCAGGAGCGTGCGCGGCTGATCATCTCGATCGCCGATCCTTCGGCCCAGGAATCCCTGGACCGGGCAGCATTCGAGCGCTACGGACAGCACCACCACTACGTGAAAAACTACATGGGCAAATAATAAACCTGCCCTTCAAAAGAAAGGCCCCGGATGCAACATCCGGGGCTTTTTTCACTTTCGGCCGCGACCGGCCAATATATCGACTCTGCGGTATTCGTACTCTTGCGCGGGCTTTCGAAAACAATACCCCCGATGGACAATACGAAATATTCGCACCCAAAAACAGAAAAGTCTGCTTCCCAGCAGACTTTTCCACACACAATCTTTAACAAATAAAATTTCTTGGCAAAAATTTTTCTCTAACCTTTCATCAACCCTATTAACACTTATCTCTTTTCACGTTACAAAGATCGCCGTATTATCCATATTCTACAATCGCCGAAACAGGCTAAAACCACAGAAAACCATCCCCATTACAAGGGATAAGCTACCATAAGCCTCCTTCGGACAGGCAAATATGAATCCACAATGCCCCACGATGCCACAATAGATCTCTCAAAAAATCGGGCCGCCGCAAGATACGACTTACGGATGATAATGCCAAATAATTCTTTATATGCCTCCTCAATGTTCCCCGTTGTTCCTACCTGTCCCTGCGGACAGCGGTGAAAACGACTAAAACTCCGGCCGAAATCGGATCGTGTATTTTACATCGAGAGCGTATCGAGATTATGTTGGAACGCCTCCCAATAACGCCCCACCTGATAACCATCGACAAACCCATGATGGAAACTTACAGCCACAGGCATCGTACGGCGTCCCTGCATATCGACCATTATCTTTCCGAATACCGACAAAGGGATATTCTCGCCTGCATTCTGCGGAAACTGGAACTGTAACCCTGTGAAGCTATACCACGGATTCACACTTATAACAAACGTGTCCTTCTCGGAATCGGCTCCGTACGCATCTCCCTCGCCCCGCAGCGCGGCCGCAATGATCCCTCGCGCTTCAGCGACAAACTTCTCCAGCGTATCCTTATAGGGAATGATAACCGATGCAAAGGAGTGATCCTCACGCGCAACCGCCGTATTGAGCCTGATCCGATCATATAGCCAGACCTTTCCATCGACCTGCCTGTACCTCAATGCCTCAATGGAATTGACAGCCCGTAACGAAGCGTACATCGCATAGTGCGAAAACTTGATACCCAGCGCTTTCGCCCGAATATACGCTTCCGTTACATCGACCTGCGATGTAACACTGTAATAAGGATTGGCGAAATCCCGGAAAAAAAGATAGTTCTCCCGACGATTCCAATTATCAATATCTACCGGATGTTTCATAGTCGCACATAATTATCCCCAAACTTACAAAACATACGGAATTATCCGCGAGTTTTTCGGCGAATAATATGGATCATACATTCAAAAACAAAGCGGAACGGCGTGTGACGGCGAGCGGCATCTTTACCGATTGTCCTCGGTCCCGATTCCATATCGACATATACTCGTCCTTTCCATAAATTTTTTGGAAACAGCAAACTCCGGACTATATGGGATATAGTTGGGTCAAATAATCTGTTTACCAATAAACAAAGTATAGGAAACGATTTGACCGTCGGGTTTTTGAACGGTATATGTAGTTTCTCCCTGAAGTTCCAAACCTTTTCGTTGCTCTTCCCAGGTTATTTCTTTGACAGGACGATTATTTATGGCTACAATTATATCACCGATTTCGATACCGGCTTGCTCTGCGACTCCTCCTTTATATAGGCCATTGACAATCCAGCCACCGCAAATATCCGTACGGTCACCAGTAACCATATGCGTCACCGACGATTGGGCGTAGGTACCCTGATTCTCATTGCGTTTGACCCATACAGAAGAACTTACCGGATCCAAAACAATGTCGTAGAGCGACCAGATCTCATTACCTATTATACCTATATAGGGTCTGTCCGACGATAATGCCCCCTTTTCATTGAGCGAGTAATCTATCACGATATTTTCGAGCGTATCGACCATACAGAATTTTGCAGCCCTTATCGTAACCTCCTCAGAACCGCCGCCGATACCTCCGGCCTGCGTACGAAAATATGCCTTCGGCACATCCATAAAATTGAATGCAGACGCCGTTTCATTCGTGAGAATAATCGTGGAGCCGCACCCTAAATCCATTCTAAACCAACCCTCCAGGCTATTTTCATCGTCGATTTGCAGCGTCGCCTTTACATCGATACGGTTATCCTCGAATCGAGCGTCGAGTTTTACATAATTATCGAGCTGTTCAGCTAACAACGGTTCTTTTAACTGGCGCAAATAGCTCTCGCTGAAATTGATTTCCAGAGGATTCATCAATAGATGAGTATTACCTAACAAGCCGTCAGTGTGCCTCCCGAGGAGATCACGCAACTTAATTATAGGTGTAATCTCGTTTTGGTATTCCCTCGCCCCGCAATGGACTGTAATCGGATCGATGAATATTTCTATGCGTTCAGGCTCGCCATTCCCCGCACCTCCCATTTTAGCCTTACCTTTTCGTCCGAAAGCGTTTTGCAGATTTTTGAGTTTCAAATAATCTTCGTCGAGATAGAGAAAGTCAGCTCCTGTATCGTAAATAAGGGTAACGGGAATAGTATCATTCAAGGTCGATTGCAGGTACAGATGTCCGTCGAAAACAAACGGAATAGCTCCCTCAGGAACAGCAGCAATGCTTTTCAACGAAAATAAAGCAGAGAAAAAACAAACTAAACAAAATATTTTCTTCATAACCGAATCTATTTTTCAGCATCTATCTCTAAATGGCCCCATCTAAGAAACGCTATATTGATTTTATTTCAAGACAATTTAACGAATTCTCTCTATTTTTCAAACGATATTCAGCTCATTAACAGGATTTCGGATTCGGGCGCCATCATTCCCGGCTTTTGGCTGCGTTTATAAACCGCCCCCCCACTACGAATACGTGCTGTAAAGCGTAT
>OHSJ01000726.1_pt1 | contig 12420 bp, 9 predicted proteins | sample 1578561 | NCBI WGS metagenome assembly OHSJ01 (sample SAMEA3879571, study PRJEB24766) | human gut metagenome | biome: human-associated habitat; feature: feces | place: USA | collected 1985/1987 | reverse complement strand
GCTGCCATAACGGTAGGCGGTTAGCCCTCTGCGGAGGGACTGTGACCCTCCGATAATATAGAATCCGCTTGACGGAAATACTATTGAGGAGGGGAATAGCGTGGATATATTATCGCTGTTAGCTGTAATAGGCTATACGGTAACAATCTTTTCTGTGGGTTATTCCCTGGGAAAAGATATATCACGGAAAAACAGATAACCGCCACAAGCCCAATTTGTGACGGTTATCAATAACCAAGTTATAAATTTGTGGCTGACCGTCTATCGGCAGCACATTTGTTATTTCTATATTTATTATAACAAACACAGTAAAAAAGTCAAATTATATATTATGCCTGTGCAGTGCTGAACGCCGTACAGGCTTTTTATTTTGCTTAATAAGCGGTTTAAAAATTATGGTGCGTTTCGCTGCAGGGGTTAATGTGCACCATGCAGTGCTTAACTTCCGGAAACTGTTTTTCTATCTGTTCGTGAATGTTTTCGGCAATGGCGTGTGCTTCAACAAGGGTTAAGTGGTCATCGGCGCTTATTTCCACATCCACATATACGCGTGAGCCAAAAATGCGCGTTTGCAGTTTGTCTACATGGTCTACGCCTTTTTGTGCGGCAATAAGCTCCTGCATTTTTTCAACTGTTTCTTCGTCGCAGCTGCGGTCTACCATACGGTCGATGGCATCGGTAAAAACATCGTATGCGCCTTTAATAATCATCAGGCAAATGGCAATGGCGGCCAGCGGGTCAAAAATGGGGTAGCCAAGCATGGCTCCGCTGATGCCGATAAGGCTGCCGACGGAGGTTAAGGCGTCGTTGCGGTGGTGCAGGGCGTCTGCCAAAAGCGCGCCGCTGTTTATTTTTTTTGCTACGCTGCGGGTGTACCAGTACATGGCTTCCTTGCTTATAATGGCAAGGGCGGCAACGGCAAGCGTTATGCCGTCCGGCGCGGCCAGTTCGCCTTCGGCGGAAAAGTGCAGTATTTTTTGTATTCCGGCAAAGCCGATGCCTGCACCTGCCAGTGCCAGAAGCGCCGACATGATGATGGAAGCAACACATTCCATGCGTTCGTGCCCGTACTGATGTTCCATATCGGACGCTTTGTGCGATATTTTTATGCCGGCCATAACAATAAGGTTGCTGAAAATATCCGACGCCGAATCGACTGCATCTGAAACAAGGGCGGCCGAATGGCCCAAAATGCCTGCGGCAAATTTGGAGGCTGCCAGAAACACGTTAAGGGCAATGCCTTTTTTTACCGTGCTGAGGGCAAGGGTTTGATTTAAAGATTGGTCTTGCTGCATTTAAATTTCTCCTTAAAACAAAATACATCTGCGGAACTACTCCTGTCCCGCAGATGTAGGATAATCTGCTGCCGTAAGGCCCGGCCGATTTTACGGCCTGATCAGCTTGTACTGTAGTTGCAGTGCAAAAAGATTAACTAAATTGTAATAAGGCTTTGTTTTTTTGTCAAGTATATTTTGTAAAAGTTTATTTACAAAAAAAGTTTACTAAAACTTATTGACAAAACTTGTTAGCAGTAGTAAACTACAATTTGCAAAGAAAGTTAGAACAAACTAACTTAAAAAGCAATATAAGGTTAGCTCCAGCTATACAGAAGAAGGGGATGGTTCCAATTATGCCGTTGACTTTTGCCGCAACCGGCGAGGTAAACACCATTAAAGCCGTACGCGGAAGAAATGAAACAGTACGTTTTTTGGAAAGCATGGGGTTTGTAGAAGGGGCAGCTATTACCGTCGTATCCAAACTTGCCGGAAATTTAATCGTCAATGTTAAAGACGCGCGTGTTGCTTTAAACAAAGATCTTGCTTCAAAAATAATGATTTAACGGAGGTATGCCATGAAAACGCTTAAAAATGTTGAGTGCGGCCAGACTGTTAAAGTAAGCCGGCTTGGGGGAGAAGGCGCTGTAAGACGCCGTATTATGGATATGGGCATTACCAAGGGCACAGAAATTTATGTGCGTAAGGTTGCGCCGCTCGGTGACCCTATTGAAGTAACTGTAAGGGGCTACGAGCTTTCGCTGCGCAAAGGCGAAGCTGAAAACATTGTGGTTGAATGATTTGAGGAGGGATTGAAGTGGCTGTAAAAATTGCATTGGTTGGCAACCCTAACTGCGGCAAAACAACCATGTTTAACAATTTAACCGGCGCAAACCAGTATGTTGGCAACTGGCCGGGCGTTACTGTTGAGAAAAAAGAAGGCAGGCTAAAAGGTTACAGCGATGTAATTGTTACCGACCTGCCGGGTATTTATTCGCTTTCTCCGTATACGTTGGAGGAAGTTGTTTCCCGTAATTATATTATTAATGAACATCCTGATGTTATTTTAAACCTGGTGGACGGTTCCAACATTGAACGCAACCTGTATTTAACAACTCAGCTGCTTGAAATGGGCGTGCCTGTTGTTATTGCGCTGAATATGATTGATATTGTCCGTAAAAACGGCGATAAAATTGATACTGCTGCGCTTGGCAAAAAACTTGGCTGCCCGGTTGTTGAAACTTCCGCTTTAAGCGGGCTGGGGCTGAAAGAAGCTGCCGCCAAAGCCGTTGAAATGGCCAAAGCCAAAAATGTTGAGTGCAAACCCTTGCATTTTAACGCTGATGTGGAAAAAGCGCTGGAAGAAATTAAATACATTATGGGCAGTTCCCTGCCGGAAACCGGTGCAAGATGGACGCTTGTTAAATTGTTTGAGCGCGACCGCGAAGTATGGGCTAAATATAATCTGCCGGATGTTATTCAAAAGCAGCTTGAAAAAATTATTGCCGGCGTTGAAGAAAAGCTTGATGACGACTGCGAAAGCATCATTACCAACGCCCGCTATGATTACATTACCGGCTTAATGGCCGATTGTGTTAAAAAAGTTAAAGTAGGTATGACTACTTCCGATAAGATTGACCAGATTGTTACGAACCGCATTTTGGCTCTGCCGATTTTTGCAGCCGTAATGTTCTTTGTTTATTATATTGCCGTTACTACAATTGGCACGGATGTTACCGACTGGACTAATGATGTGCTGTTCGGCGAAATGATTATGCCTTCCGTACAGGAAGCTATGGAAAATGCCGGTGCTGCCGAATGGCAGGTATCGTTGGTGGTTGACGGCATTATCGGCGGCCTTGGCGCACCGATTGGCTTTGTGCCGCAGATGGCAATTATGTTCTTCCTGCTGGCGCTGCTTGAAGACTGCGGTTATATGGCGCGTATCGCGTTTATTATGGACCGTATTTTCCATAAGTTCGGCCTGTCCGGCAAGAGCTTCATTCCGTTCCTTATTTCCTCCGGCTGCGGCGTGCCCGGTATTCTGGCAACCCGCACTATCGAAACTGAAACCGACCGCCGTATGACGATTATGACCACAACCTTCATTCCCTGCGGCGCAAAACTGCCGGTTATTGCTTTGATTGCCGGTGCAATTATGGGCGGCGACTGGTACATGGCACCGATTATGTACTTCATCGGCATTATATCCGTTGTATTTTCCTGCCTGATTTTAAAGAAAACCGAAATGTTTGCAGGCGACCCTGCACCGTTTGTTATGGAACTGCCGCAGTACCATATTCCGGCTGCTAAAAACGTATTGCTGCATACCTGGGAACGCTGCTTTGCTTTCATTAAAAAGGTTGCAACCGTTCTGTTCCTTGTCTGCGTGGTAATGTGGTATCTTTCCACTTACGGCATTGGCGCTGAAGGTTACGGCATGGTAGAACCTGAAGACAGCTTTATCGCTTCCATGGGTGGGGCAATCGCCTGGATTTTTGCACCGCTGGGCTTTGGCGAATGGCAGGCTGTTGCGGCTTCTATCTCCGGCTTCGTTGCCAAGGAAGCTATTGTCAGCACCATCGGCGTATTGATTGGCGTTGGCGAACTTGCCGAAGACGATGCAAGCCTGTGGGCTGCAACCATGGGCATGTTCCAAAACCCGATGGCGGCATTCAGCTTCCTGGTGTTCAACCTGCTTGACAGCCCGTGCCTGGCAGCAATTACCACCATGAACAAAGAACTCGGCAGCCGCAAATGGCTGTGGTTTGCCATCATCTTCCAGAACGTATTTGCTTATGCCATGACCTTTATGATTTACCAGTTCGGCCTTGTGTTTATTATGGGCGAAGCCTTTACAGGCATGACTGCTGCCGCCTGCGTGGTTGCGCTCATCATGCTGTATATGATGTTCCGTCCGGCGCCGAAAGCAAAAGAATCCCTGCGTTCGGTAAATGCCTAATTAAAACCTTTGTGATATAATAATGTTAAAACGTAAACTGCGCGGGCTTTGTTCCTGCGCAGTTTACAGCGTTTTTTAAAGAAAGGAGCAAACAGCTGTGGCTACATGGATTATCAGTGCTGTTTTACTTGCTGCAATTGTTATGGCGGCGCGCTATTGCTGGAAAAAATTCCGCCGCGGCGAATGTATAGGCTGCCCGGGCGGTGGCTGTTCCGGCTGCGAAAGCGGCGGCTGCTGCCATTGCCACGAACCTGCCGGTAAAACAAAATAACTTTATAAACCTGTTCTGCGCTTGACAGCGCGCCTTGAAATTGATAAGATATTAACTATCAAAATACTGTTAATAACTATGAACGGAAGTAGTAAAAGCACAGGCTTTTGCAGAGAGGGCGCGCACGGCTGCAACGTGCCTAAAGCAATGGCTTTGAAGTAGTCCGGGAGTTGGCAGGCTGAACTGAAAGTAAGTTTGCCCGTAAGCGTGCGTTAAGCGTTTCAAGGTGTCTGGCTTTGGCCGGGAAGATAGGTGGTACCGCGATTTTGTCGTCCTGTTTGTAATAAACAGGACGTTTTTTATTACTTTTGCAAATTTATGACTGGAGGAATAAACATGACAGAAGAACACAACATCCCCAAAGTTTATGACCCCGCTTCTGTTGAAAAGAAATGGTATGAATTTTGGGAAAAGAACAGATATTTCCATGCAGAGCCGGAACCGGGCAAAAAGCCGTTCAGCATTGTAATTCCGCCTCCGAACATTACCGGCAAGCTGCACATGGGCCATGCGCTTGACAACACTTTGCAGGATATTTTAATCCGCTGGCACCGCATGATGGGCGACAACACTTTATGGATGCCCGGTTATGACCATGCCGGCCTTGCTACCCAGATTAAGGTAGAAGAAGTGCTGAAAAAAGAAGAAGGCAAAACCCGCTTTGACCTTGGCCGCGAAGAATTTGTAAAACGTGTTTGGGCCTGGAAGGAAGAATACGGCGACCGTATTATTAACCAGTTAAAATGCCTGGGCATTTCGTGCGACTGGGAACGCAAGCGCTTTACCATGGACGAAGGGTGCAGCCGCGCCGTACGCGAAACTTTTGTAAGCCTGTTTGAAAAAGGGCTTATTTATAAAGGCACCCGCATTACCAACTGGTGCGTTAACTGCCATACCGCTTTAAGCGATATCGAAGTTGAACACGAAGATACTCCGGGCCATTTGTGGTATGTACGCTACCCGGTTGTTGGCGAAGAAGATACCTATTTAACCATTGCCACCACCCGCCCGGAAACCATTCCCGGCGATACCGCGGTTGCAGTTAACCCGGAAGATGAACGTTATGCAAAACTTATCGGCAAAACTTTGCGCCTGCCTATTTTGAACCGCGAAATTCCTGTAATTGCCGACAGCTATGTTGATACCAAATTCGGTACCGGCGCTGTAAAAATTACTCCTTCGCATGACCCCAACGACTATGAAATGGGCCTGCGCCATAACCTGCCGGAGATTGTTGTTATCGGCAAAGACGGTGTTATGACGGAAGAAGCAGGGCCGTTTGCCGGTTTGGAACGTTACGAATGCCGCAAACAGATTGTTGCGCGTTTAAAAGAAGAAGGCTACCTTGTTAAAATAGAAGAACACAGCCACGCAGTTGGCCATTGCCAGCGCTGCCATAATATTGTAGAGCCGCTTGTTTCCACGCAGTGGTTTGTAAAAATGCAGCCGCTTGTAAAAGCCGCTGTAGACTGCGTTACCGACGGCCGCACCCAGTTTGTACCGGAACGCTTTACCAAAAATTACACCGGCTGGATGGAAAATATTCACGACTGGTGCATCAGCCGCCAGATTTGGTGGGGCCACCGCATTCCTGTTTGGTACTGCGATGACTGCGGCGAAATGAGCGCCAGCCGCACCGACCTTGAAAAATGCCCGAAATGCGGCAGCACGCATATCCATCAGGATGAGGACGCACTGGACACCTGGTTCAGCTCTGCCCTGTGGCCGTTCTCTACCATGGGCTGGCCGGACAACACCGAACTGCTTAAACAGTTTTATCCTACCAGTGTGCTTGTAACAGGTTATGATATTATTTTCTTCTGGGTTGCGCGCATGCTGATTATGGGCATGGAATTTATGAAGGAAATTCCGTTTGAAAAAGTATTCATCCACGGCCTTGTGCGTGACAGCCAGGGACGCAAGATGAGCAAATCGCTCGGCAACGGCATCGACCCGCTGGAAGTTATTGAAAAATACGGCGCCGATACCCTGCGATTTATGCTTATTACCGGCAACACTCCGGGCAACGACATGCGTTTTTACTGGGAACGCGTGGAAGGCACCCGCAACTTTGCCAACAAGATTTGGAACGCATCGCGCTTTGCGCTGATGAATATGGAAGGCTACGACAAGGACGCAGAACTTGCGCCTTATACGCTGGCCGATAAATGGATTCTTTCGCGTTTGCAGGATACCGTTAAAGACGTTACCGGCCTGTTGGAACGCTTTGAGCTTGGCGAAGCAGGTCGCGCCATTTACGATTTTATCTGGAGCGAAGTTTGCGACTGGTACATTGAAATTGCCAAACCGCGCCTTTACAACAAAGAAGCTGCGGCTGAACGTGCAACTGCGCAGCATGTACTGGCAACCGTGCTGGTATCTTCCATGAAGCTGCTGCATCCGTACATGCCGTTTATTACCGAGGAAATTTACCAGTGCCTGCCGCACGAAGCGGAAAGCATTATGATTTCCAAATGGCCTGTGGCTGACGAAAGCCTTATTGACCCCGAAGCAGAACGCGGCATGAACGCCATTATGGACAGCATTAAGGCCATCCGCAATATGCGCGCCGAAGTTAATGCCAACCCGGGCAAAAAAATTCCGGCAATTATGCTTGTAAGCGAAGATTTGCGCGATGTTGTTGCCCATAACGACAGCTACATTAAACTGCTGGGCGGCATTGATAACCTTGAATTGCGCCCGCTTAACGGCGAAAAACCGGAAAACGCTATGGCAGCCGTTGTAACCGGCATTGAAGTATACCTGCCTTTAGCCGGTTTGATTGACGTTGAAAAAGAAACCCAGCGCCTGAGCAAAGAACTTGCCGCAATGGAAAAAGAGTTGCAGCGCGCGGGCGGCAAACTGAATAATGCAGGATTTTTGGCTAAAGCGCCGGAAGACGTTATTGCCAAAGAGCGTGCTAAATATGAAGAATTAAGCGGTAAAATTGAAGCCGTGAAAAAACGTATGGCATATTTGGCAGAATTAAAGTAAAATTAAATAAAGGGTTGAAACGGCACGGCAGTTTTGGCCGTGCCGTTTTGCATATATTAACATAACCGGGAGAACAGCAATGAATTATAATGAAAGTTTGGCTTATTTGGACAGCCTTGGAAAATTTGGCATTAAACTTGGCATGGAGCGCATTGAAGCGCTTTTAAAAGAACTTGACAATCCGCAGGATAAATTTAAAAGCGTGCATGTAACGGGAACCAACGGCAAAGGTTCCGTAAGCAGCATGATTGCCAATATTCTTTTGGCAGGTAATTTAAAAACCGGCAAGTTTATTTCGCCGCATCTTGTAAAATACAATGAACGCATCAGCATTAACAATAACGATATTACGGACGAGGCTTTTGCACTGGTTATAAGTGCCGTTAAGCAGGCGGCAGACAGCATTGTTGCCAAAGGCGTGTGCGAACAGCCCACTCAGTTTGAAGTTTTAACGGCTGCGGCTTTTTTGCATTTTGCTTTGGAAAAAGTTGATTATGCCGTTATAGAAGTAGGGCTTGGCGGCCTGTGGGACAGCACTAACGTAATTACGCCGGTGGTAAGCGTTATTACCAATGTGGCGCTTGACCACTGCGACAAGCTTGGCACTACCATAGAGCGCATTGCCATGCAAAAGGCAGGCATTATAAAAGAAAAAGTGCCTGTGGTTACGGCGGCTGCTGGTGACGACGCCATTGGGCCTATACGCGCCGTAAGCATGTTTAAGCAGGCGCCGGTGTATATTTACGGGCGCGCTTTTTGGGGTGAAGAAAAAGAAAGCACGATGGACGGACAGACCTTTACCCTGCATGCAGGCGATGTTTACAGCAGTGATTACACCATTAAACTGGCCGGCGAACATCAGATTGCCAATGCTTCTGTGGCGATTGTAGCGGCAAAACTTGTTTCCAAGCAGGATGACCGCATTAACGAACTTGCGCTGCATATCGGCGTTGCCAATACTTTCTGGCCCGGAAGACTGGAGCGCATTGGCGAAAAGCCGGATGTTATTTTAGACGGCGCGCATAACCCCAATGGTGCGGAAGCTCTGCGCAAGGCGCTTGATAAATTTTATCCGAATCAGAAACGCGTTTTTGTTATCGGCATGATGGGCGATAAGGATATGCAGCATGTTCTGCACACCATTGTGCGCCCGATGGATTTGGTTTACACCGTACCGGCGGACGGCGGCGAACGCGCTGCCAAGCCGCAGGAGCTGGCAAATATTATCGGCGCTAACGCCGCGCCGCGCAGTGACGTTTATGAGGCATACCTTGAAGCGATTAACGAAGCTGGCAGCGGCGGCGTTGTAGTTATTTGCGGTTCGTTATATTTGGTAGGCACGTTTAAAACAAGATTAATGGAAGAAAAGGCAAGGTGCAATTAATGGGTGGCGTTGCCAAATACCACAGTGCAGAAAAATATGTATTTTTGCTGCTGCTTTTTACGGCGGCAGTAATACCGGTAAACCAGGTGTTTACGCTGCTGATGGTGGCGGTAACTTTTTTTGCGGGGCTGGCGGTGGCCGTTAAGTACCGCAAATTAAAGCGCGTGCCTGTGCTGCCGCGCGTGCAGCAGGGGCTTTTGTACCTGCTTTTGGCAATTACCTGGTATTCGCTGCGCTTTTCGGCAGATAGTGCCGTTTCGGCCTATAATTTTGGCTACGTTGTGGGGCAGTACGTGCTTTTGGTATGGCTTGTGCTGCGCTACGGCGGCGACGGCAAACTTGATTTTGACTGGCAGAAGCCGCGCGAATGGCCGCGCCCTTTGCAGCTTTTGACCGTACTTTTGCTGGCAGGCTTTGCCAACGGCCTGCTTGGCATTTACCAGCATTTTACCGGCGTTGTGCCTACGGATCCGTGGGTAGACCCTTCGCAGTTTCCGGAACTTAAAACACGCGTTGTCGGCACTTTAATTAACCCCAACATTTTTGCCGGTTATCTGGTGCTGCTTTTAAGCATAGCCGTGCCGTTTATAAAAATAACAACAGGTAAAATACGCGGCTTTTTAATGGTGCTGGCAGCAGTGCTTGGCATAAGCCTTGTTTATACTTTTTCGCGCGGCAACTGGGTGGCCTGCGCCTGCGCCATGATTTTTTACTTTTTGTTTTTCTGGCGCAAATGGCTTGTTCCGCTGGCAGTTTGTGCGGCAGGCAGCGTATATTTTATGCACGGTGCGGTATGGCACAGGCTGATGTCTATTTTCGGCACGCAGGATACCTCCGTGGCTCTGCGGTTTGCCTACCTTAAAAGCACGCTTTTTATCATAGAAGAACACCCATACGGCGTAGGCTGGTACGGGTTTCAGTATATTTACCCTGAATACGATTTTTATTTGAACAACCCCAATGTAATTATGTACCACTGCCATAATCTGATGCTTAATATTCTGGCAGAACTTGGCTGGCACGGGCTGATTGTTTTTGTGCTGGTGCTTGCTGTTTTTGCCTGGCATGCCTTTAAGCTGGCCGTAAAAGGCGTGCGCCCGTGGCTGCGCGCCGTAGGGCAGGGGTATCTGGCGGCATTGGTTGGTATTTTGGCAGGCGGCCTTACCGACCATGTGTATTTTAATATGGATATGGGACTTTTGTTCTGGTGCGTGTCGATGGTAATGATGCAGTGCAGCCTTTTAAACAGGCTGAGCCGCAGCGGGCGGCAGAAAATTGCTTTACATACCGGGACAGACACGCTACAATAAAATCAGAAAATTTTTAATTTTTATGGAGGGAAAAATGAATTTAAAGGATGTACAGAGGGTTTTAAAAGCAAAAATCCTTGTGGGAGAAGAATTGATGGAACGCCCCGTTGAAACCTGCTGCGGCAGCGACCTTATGAGTGATGTGCTGGCTTTTACCAAATGCAATACCCTTTTGTGTACAGGCCTTACAAATATGCAGGTTATCCGTACGGCGGGCATTACCGATTTGTGCGGCATTATTATAGTACGCGGCAAGCTGCCCGGGCCGGACTTTCTGGACTTTGCGCGCGAGGCGCAGATGCCGGTGCTTTCAACAAACTGCACTCTGTTTGAAGCCTGCGGGCTGTTATATGTGGCCGGGCTGCGCGGATGTTCGCAGGAAAAAGGGGGCTGCGGGTTATGACGGAGGCTAAATCTGTAAAAATAAGCTATGATGTGGCAGGCGGTGATTTTGACCGTGCCGGGGAAGCCTCGAGCGGTATTAAGCGCATGCTGCAAAAAATTGGCATACCGGCAGATATTGTGCGCCGCATAGCCATCGGCACTTATGAGGCGGAAATGAACGTGCTTATTCATGCCGGAGGCGGCAAGGTTGCTGCGGAAATTTTTCAGGACCATACCGTAATCAACATTACCGACCACGGCCCCGGCATACCGGATATTAAGCTTGCCATGCAGGAGGGCTGGTCGACAGCGCCGGATTATATCCGCCAGATGGGGTTTGGCGCCGGTATGGGCCTGCCCAACATGATGAAATGCAGTGATAAATTTGACATACAATCTAAAATAGGAGAAGGAACCTCCATCACAATGGAGTTTAAGCATATCAGCGAAGATTTGTAAAAGAGGTGAGCCCATTGGCAGAAGGCTATATTCATTCCGTCCGCTTTGTGCCTTCGAAATGCAAAGGCTGCGTAACCTGCGTTAAGGCGTGCCCTACCGATGCTATCAGGGTGCGCAACGGCAAGGCCGAACTTATCGCGGCGCGCTGCATAGACTGCGGCGAATGTATGCGCCGCTGTGCGTATCACGCGGTAGAAGCATATTCGGACAAACTGGAAGAAATACAAAAATACCAATATAATATCGTTTTGCCTCCTCCTTCGCTGTACGCGCAGTTTCCGGTCGATATTTCGGAGGAAACAATACGTGGGGGCTTAAGCAACCTTGGCTTTGATGAAATTTTTGACGTGGCTGTGGCTTCGGAATATATTTCCCTGGAAATTGCAGACTACATTAAAAACTACAATGGCGGGCGCAAGCCTTTAATTTCGTGTACCTGCCCTGCGGTGCTGCGCCTTATTCAGGTTAAGTTCCCGGAACTTATCAAACAGGTGGTGCCGGTGCTGCCGCCTGTGGAGGCTGCCGCAATTTATGTAAAAAAAGAAGCCATGGAACGGCTGGGACTTGAAGAATCACAGATTGGCGTATGGTTTCTGGCACCCTGCCCGTCGAAAGACGCTAATATCCGCCAGTCGGTAGACGTAGTGCATACGCAGCTCAGCGGCAGCATTGCTATTTCGGAAATTTACGGCAGGCTGATGCGCTCTATCGGCAGCGTTAAAGAAAGTAAAAAAATAACCGCGGCTTCTTCCTACGGCATGGGCTGGGGCTGTTACGGCGGCGAGCTTGCGGCCGTAGGCGTGGAAAAAGGTCTGGCGGTGCATGGCATAGAAAACGTGTATGACGTGCTGGAGCAGATTTCCATGAATAAAATGCCGGACGTTGATTATGTGGAGTGCAGCGCGTGCAGCGGCGGCTGTATCGGCGGCCCGCTGACGGCTGAAAATAAATTTGTGGCAGAAAAGAACCTTAAGCTGCGCCTTGCGCGGATGCGTGGACACGAACCGGCAGACAGGGTGGAGGCAATGAAGCAGAGCATGGTCTGCGAGGGTTTCCCCAAATCCGGCGCTTATGTAAAAAAACTGGTGCCGCGCCCGATGATGCAGCTTGACGACGATATTTTGGAAGCCATGAAGAAGTTTGAACAAATGGAAGAAGTGCTCAATTCCCTGCCGGGGCTGGACTGCGGTGCCTGCGGCGCGCCAAACTGCCAGTGCCTTGCGGAAGATATTGTTCAGGGTAAGGCAACGGAAATAGACTGCATTTTTAAACTGCGTGCCAGCGTTAAAAAACTTGCGCACGGCATGCTGGAACTTGCACGGCAGATACCTATTGACAATAACGATTTTAACGATAACGGAGAAGAAAACAATGCAGATAAA
>OHSJ01000713.1_pt1 | contig 12572 bp, 12 predicted proteins | sample 1578561 | NCBI WGS metagenome assembly OHSJ01 (sample SAMEA3879571, study PRJEB24766) | human gut metagenome | biome: human-associated habitat; feature: feces | place: USA | collected 1985/1987 | reverse complement strand
GGTGAGGCTTTTGCGCCTGTCATCCCTTCATTCCAGTATGCTTATAATAAAGGTAGATGGTCACTTCAGGCTAGCTTCGCCCTCACAGGTGGCGGCGGCAAGTGTACCTTCGATAATGGTCTTGGCTCGTTCGAGAAGATCGTAGCAGAGACTGCAATGGCTGCTTGCGGTTTGGCAAAAACTGTTGACAACGTATTGGGCAATACACTTGGACAGCCAGGAATGCAAATGTTTACAACCGATCAAGCTTTCGGTCAGAAAGGCGAATATAGTTACAATAGCTATATGCATGGACGTCAGTACTATTACGGTCTCTCTGTAGGTACTGCATACAAATTCAGCGACAATTTCAGCGCATTTGCAGGCGTACGTGGTGTCTATGCTTCAACAAACTACTATGGATATGTTGAAAATATCAAGGTAGGCAACATGCCTCTGTACAAGGTACTCGACCCTAACAAGGAAAATGCAGCCAACATTGAATTGAGCTGTGACCAGAGCGGCATCGGCTTTACTCCTATCATCGGTGTAGATTTCAAGACAGGCAAGTGGAACTTCTCTGCAAAATATGAGTTCAAGACTCGCATACGTTTGAAGAACAAGGCTGTAAATCAGGCTCCTAGTATCAGTGCTCTCCCAGACAACTTGTCCAGACAGATGGTTGGAACATTGACTCAGGTGTTCACAAATAAGGGTATGACTCCAGAGAATGCTCAAGCTGTAGCAGCAAATACTACTCAAGCTGTTTTGACTAACGGTGATGTAGTAAATACAATGGCTGGCTTGAAGACCGAGTTCGACACCAAGCTCAAAGAGGCTATCGGCGAATACGAAGATGGCAAGAAGATTGCGGGTGATATTCCTGCTTATCTGGCTCTCGGTGTAGGCTATAGTCCAGTAAATACAGTAAGAGTAAACGTAGGTTTCCACTGGTTCGATGACAAGCACGCTACATCTTACAACAACCGACAGGAGAAGTTGAAGCGTGGTACATTGGAGTACAACGCAGGTGTCGAGGTAGACGTAAACAAGAAGATTACCTTGAGTACTGGCTGGCAGAATACTAACTATGGTTTGCCTGATGAAAACCTTGACACACCAGCTTCAAAAAGATACATGGACGACAAATCATTCGTTGTCAGTTCAAACTCTGTAGCTTTCGGTGGTGTTTATCACATCAATAAGAAGATGGACTTGAACGTGGCTTACTTCCACACCTTCTATCAGCACAAGAAGACCTCTGAGAAGGTTCAGCTTTCTGCTGAAAAGAGCATCAACTACAGTTCAGATTACACACGTAACAACAACATATTCGCAGTAGGTCTCGACATCAACTTCTAAACATAACTACAATTATCATAATTAAAAGGCTACCCGTTCTTGCAACAAGTAACGGATAGCCTTTTTCATTATATTTACCAATCTTATTTTCTTCCATTCTGCCGGAGAAAGGGATGAGCAGGAAACTACAATGGGTCTACATCATAATAAATCTGCAGAGCTCCATATCTCGGATCCTTTCCCATCTGTTGCTGAGCAAACTTCAGATATTCTCTTACCTTCTGCTGGTCAATACCATTTTCCAGTTTGATAACAATCTTTCGAATGTTCATCGTCTTAACCCTTGCTACAGCAGGTTTATCGGGTCCCAATACACGCTCGCCAAACCAGCTTCTCAGCGTTTTGCTGAGCTCATGGCTAGCCTGTTCGCATACCTTATCATATTTATGTTTTACATACACATTAATCAGGTGGAAGAAAGGTGGATAATGAAAAGTTCTTCTCTCCTCCAGAATACCCTGATACAAGCCTTCATAATCATTATTCACCACCTGTCCGATTACCGGCAAGGTAGGATTCTTGGTCTGTAGAATCACCAAGCCACGCTTACCTTTTCTTCCAGCTCTACCACTCACCTGTGCCATCATCATGAAAGCATGCTCGTAGGCGCGGAAATCGGGATAGTTGAGCATCGAATCAGCATTCAGGATGCCTACTACACTCACCTTATCGAAATCGAGACCCTTAGAAACCATTTGCGTGCCTATGAGAAGATTCGTTCTGCCTTCAGAGAAGTCTGCGATAAGTCGTTCGTAGGCATTTCGTGTACGTGTTGTATCCAAATCCATTCTGGCAATCTTGGCTTCCGGAAAGATTGCCGCTATCTGATCTTCTATCTTCTCGGTACCAAAACCACGTCCCATGATTTCCGTACTGCCACAGTTAGGACATTCCGTAGGAACCGGATAAGTGTAACCACAATAATGGCAAGTCAGCAGGTTGATACTCTTATGCAACGTAAGCGAGACATCACAGTTCTTACATTTCGGCACCCAACCACATACCTTACATTCAACCATCGGCGCAAAACCACGACGATTCTGAAAGAGGATTGCCTGTTGCCCATTCTTCAAAGCCTCTCTTACTGCAGCCAAAAGCTGTGGAGAGAAAGGACCGCTCATCATCTTACGGCGGCGCAAGTCTTTTACATCTACCACCTGAATTTCCGGCAACTGAATACCTTTGTATCTTGTCTTCAGTTCTACCAGTCCATACTTACCTTGCTGCGCATTATAATAACTCTCCATCGAAGGCGTAGCCGTACCCAATAAAGTCTTTGCCCCATACATTTTGGCAAGCACAATGGCAGCACTTCTGGCATGGTAGCGCGGAGCGGGATCCTGTTGTTTAAAGGAAGTCTCGTGCTCTTCGTCTATGATGACGAGTCCCAAATTCTTAAAAGGCAGGAAGACGGCACTTCTTGCACCCAGGATTACATCATAGGGATGATCAGAGAGTTGTTTCTGCCAGATTTCTACACGCTCAGCATCACTATATTTAGAGTGGTAGATGCCCAGCCGGTCACCGAAAACTCTATGAAGGCGCTCCATGATTTGTACGGTCAGAGCGATTTCCGGCAGAAGATAGAGCACCTGCTTATGCTCCTCTATGGCTTTTCTGATAAGATGAATGTAGATTTCCGTCTTTCCGCTGGATGTCACACCATGAAGCAATACAACATCCTTTTTCATCATTTGCATCAGGATTCCATTATAGGCATCTTGCTGAGCCAAGGAGAGAGGTTTAATCAAATCAAGATGAGATTCTCCATTCGTATTCAATCGTCCTATTTCCAATTCATAAGTAAAGAGAATTCCCCTGTCGATAAGCGCCTTGACAACAGCAGCCGTACAATGGCTCTCGTTCATCAGTTCTTCCTTGGTCACTTTTTTTATGCCTTCCCTAGGCGTATCGCCATCAAGACTGTCCCAATGCGAGAGTCTCAGAAAGGTGGTCAAGGTTTTGGCTTGCTTCAAGGCTCTCTGCACCAGGTTGAGCGCTACATGAAGTGCCTGCTCACTACGGTACGTACTGGCAAGTTCTACATAGAGTTCCATCTTGGGCTTGAATTTCTCTGTAGACTTCAGACCACCAGGCATAGCTGCATTGTAGACATCGCCTAACGGAGCCATATAATAATAGCCAATCCATTGCCACAATCTCATCTGCTGAGGCAACAGCGAAGGCGTATTGTCAAGTACCGCCTCAACAGGTTTGCAAGAGAATGCAGGCTTATCATCATGCAGTCGGGTAGCCATTGCGATATATTTCTTACTTTTACCAAGAGGAACCAGCAAGCGTACCCCAGGCACAACATTCCCTTCCATCCCATCAGGGACAGAATAAGTAAAGGTTCCGTCGAGCGGAAGGGGTAATATCACATCTACATATTTCATATCTAATCTTCTTTAACCTTGAAATATCCATCATTCAGGCTTTCGACTTGCAAAGTTAGCAAAAAAAAAGCAGATACCCATCATCGGATACCTGCTTTTATATATTTTAAGATGTACTAGGCGAGACCATACGATGTTCTCACACATAATCTGTCCTGTTCTTTTGCTAGATTAGAACCAATAACCCAAAGCAATCTGCCAACTGTTATTCTTACTGTTACCATTTACAATATTTTTGCCTGTTTCCTCCCAGGTAACATCTGCAGTCTTACCGCAAGCGATGTTATAGTTTGCAGAGAGCTGGAGATGGCTCAGCAGGGTAACACCCAGACCTACGTTTACACTGAAGTTTGTTTTCTTCAGAGAATAACAGCCTGATTTATTCCACTCGAAGTTCTTGTCACCAACGTTGATACCCCACTGTGGACCAGCGAAAACGAAAACATTAGCCAAGCTGCTCAAACCGAAGCCATAACGTACGTTTACTGGGATATTAAGAGATTTCTGAGTCATTGTAGTCTCTGCATCATCTACAGACACCTTAGCTTCCTTCTGATCGTACAAGGCAGCAGCATCAAAACTCAAGCCAACAATAGGGATAGTAACCTTAACCATTGGACCAACAAAGAAACCTGTCTTGTTAGATGCATCGAATACATCGTTACTCAAAGACATGTTAGTAACATCCAAACCGCCCTTCAAACCAAACTTAATCTGGGCATTAGCATTTGTAGCAAACATCATGGCTGCTACAACCATTAATACTGATAAAACTTTCTTCATTCTTTATTTACTTTAATTCTTATATAAATTAATGACGTTCTCTACGAACCGTTACTCTAGCTGAGCCACCAGAAGAAACATTGCTTCCTCTTGACCTGCGTTTTTTAACATTAGAAGTCTTAGCTGGTTTAGATGCAGAACCACTTCTTCTGTTACGGCTTTTCTTCAGAGTCTTGGCATCCATATTCTTTTCTGCCTTGGCAATACTGTCAAGAGAATCTTTCCGAGCCTGATTACCCCAGATATTCTTCTCAAAGGCAGCCAACTCAGCTTCTATGCGTTTCTGTTCCTTCGCCATGGCTGAATCCGAAGGACAGTATTGTGCCAGGGTATTGCCCTGCATATTATTGGTCTTGTAGATTTTACCCTGATACAGATTCTTGGTAAAATAATCTTCTGCACTCATCACAGCAGCATTGTTCACATTACTGGTCATCAGCTGCTGCTTAGCCAGGAAAGGAGCCAGATCATCATACTTCACCCAGAAGAGCGGATACTTGTTTCCTACATCTCCAAAGTCATCATTACGGGTCATGATAGGGCACAAAGCCAATACCTTGGTATGGAAAGAAGCTGTTTTCTGGTCATAATAAGAAGTCTCCTTCACATAGTACGCCTTCACTTCTGCTGACGGAATATCGCTGTCATCAATATGCACCTTTCCATTATCAGTCTTCTCGTAGTAGATATGATAATTATCTACGAATGCTTTCGGAGTAAGACGGTTGGCGGCAGAAAAATCTTCATTACCATCCATACGATACTGATAAACAGGTACTCTACCCGTAAACATCAGTTTAAAAATATAGGTAAAGAGATTCATCTTACCATCTGTTGGCTCTACAGGATAATACAAGGCAGCATTGGCATCATCTGTGAGATTGAGTTCACGATAGATGTCTCTTCTCCAAACCACATCCTCATCCATCGGGATGGCTGTAGGGAAATAAAGTTTGGCACGCAAGGTCATATTGTCAGCATTCGACTGTTGTGCCTTTTGCTGAGCCTGCTTTCTGCGAGCCGCTGGCTGTGCCATGATGCTCTGCACCATTCCAAAAAGCATGAATATGAATAATATCTTTTTCATTACATTGAACTTTGAACATTGAACTTTGAACTTTATGATAAGTAAAGCCGTTGAAATGGCTTTCCCTTCGGACGCCGAACGTTGTTACTTCACTCTTCATTCTTCACTTACTTCACTTACCTGACGATAACTTCCATTGCTGCCGGCAGATTTCGGGTAATTCCATCAGGACCTACAGCCTTGATATGCGAGATATAGAAGCGTCGGTTTCTTGACAGTTTTCTGAACTCTTCGCGCTGTCGTTCTGAGAAATTGGAACCCGCCGAAGCCAAAGGTATGGCATTTCCCATATTATCGAAGAATACGGTTTCGAAGCCCAGTACCTTAAACGGAATATCAAGGAGTCCGTCATCTATGGCTGCATGAATGCCTGGAGCACCCATCAGAGCACCTTTCGATAGAACACCACCTCTAAATCTATCTGTACCCATCGCAATATAAGCTGTTGGGTCAGGAAGTTTTCTTACATGGAATACGAATGGAGGCAGACTTCTCACCTGTCCCTTATCGCGGGCTGTCACATGGATGGTAACATCCTTACCTACCGCTGAAGGTTTAGCCACGAAATGACCATTGCCCTTAGCCACGAAAGAACCGCCTGTCATGGTTGCAGAGATAGCATTTGCCGGAACACCAGGAACGCTGATGCTGATAGGATTGGCATAGCCTGCATAGAGCACATTCATCAGGTCGGCAGCAACGGTAGCTGTATTAGGAACAGGCAATACGGTGTATTTCTGAACGAAATTGCGTCGCATCATCTCGCCATTCTTGCCTCTCATCAGAATGTAACCGCCAAACTGATGCTCACCTACGCCACCTGCCACAAAACTGTATCTGCCATTCTCGGCATTCAGCCTGCTACCATTCACATAGATTTCCGGGCGCTGTGTAGTGTCTATTGCAGCCATCACCACATGCGAATTGAAACGTTCACCGGCATAGAGGGTTGTTTTTTCTGGAATAACGAATGCATCGAGTTCATTCACATTCAGTTCTACCAGATCTATATTTTTCTTCTCCTCATCCGATTTCTTCCCATCATCGGCAAGACTTTTCTTGATTTTCTCGACAACAGACTTGCCTTTGACACCGAATTCCTCATCTGTAGGAGTATTCAGCGCCAACATAGCCATCAGGATGACATACATCAGGTTAATCATCTTCTGGCGAGGCGAAACCGGTCTTTTCTTGATTGCCATGGATATAAATTTGCTTGATTCTATTTATTTTCTTCGTCTTTACTCTTCACTTGTTACATGAGGAGCCGCCACACGCATATTGATGGTCATGGCATCAATCATACGGGTATAAATCTTGTTCAACTGTTCTATCTGCTTTGCCATCATCTTGGTCTGCTCATTGATCTGGTCAATGGTACCAATCTGCTGGCTGGCACTTTTCAGCTGCATCTCGTATACCCTGCTGATACCTGTCAAGGTACGGTTCAGATTCTCCATCTCCTCGCTGTCACGAGTCAGTCGGCTACTCTGTTCGTTTACCTTACTCAAGGTTTCTACCAAGCTCTTCAACTGTTCTACGTAGCTGTTCTGAACTTCCACCACCTCAGGATTAAGTGGAGTCAGTTCTGGCGCAGCAGTCATTACAGGAGAGACAGGAGAAGCAACCTGAGGTTGAATGGTTTCAGAACGATTCTTGGCAGTCATCATTTCTTCCAGATACTCCTCTGTAGCATGGGTAGGCAAGTCTCTACCTTCGGCTGTCTTGTCGAAAGGACGGTCGAAAGCAGAAAGGAAGAACACGAGAATCTCGGTTCCCATACCTAAGAAAAGCATGAGATTGGCACCAGGAAGATGGGTCAACTTAAAGAGGGTACCAGCGATTACGATAGAGGCACCCCAACTGTAAGCATAGTTAAGGAATGTCTGACCCGGCACACTATCCATCCACTTCTGCAAGCGGTATACGATATTGAATTTGCTATAATAGCTCATATTATTTATCTCCTATTCTTATTCTTCAATGGTTTCTGTTTTCCGCTTGCCGTAGTAGCAAGACTTCTCACGCAACGGAATCCGATGTATGAGCGAGGCTGATTCTGGTACTCGAAAGTGCGCCATGCCGAACGGATAAACGACTCAGGGTCTTTCCAGGAACCACCTCTTACACTCTTCTTCTTCAAACGGTAAGGATCTTCTATGGCAGCATTATACTGTAAAGTTGGGTTAAAATCGCTCATTGCGTCAACACCCGCCTCTGTATAAACGGTACTTGTCCACTCTGCCACATTACCAGCCATATCGTAAAGTCCATTAGAATTTGGCGAATAGATAGCCACCTTGCCGGTTATCAGGTTGCCGTCTTTGGTATAGTTGCCCCTGTCTGGTTTGAAATTGGCGTAAAAACAGCCATCCCCATTCTTCACATCCGCATTGTCCCAAGGAAATTCATTCTGGTTCTTGCCTCTTGCAGCATATTCCCATTCTGCCTCGGTTGGCAGACGGTAACGCTGCACATATCTTGCTTCAGGACCTAAGCCCTTCAACAGATAGTCTGTTCTCCAGGCACAGAAGGCATTTGCCTGTTCCCAGGTAACACCGACTACCGGATAGTCATTATACGCAGGATTGCTGAAATAACTTCTCAGATAGGTTTCATTCTCTGCATTTCTGAAGTCGTTTACCCAACAGGTAGTGTCAGGATAAACATTCACGATATAGGTGTTGAGGAAATCCCAAGGTCCTGAAAGCGGACGGTTGATAGTCTCACGCACCACTCTACCCTCATCATCGTAATAAGCGGTATCTTTCGAAATCATCACCACCTCGTCCGGATTTATCTTCACATCGGTGTTGAAGGTACGTTCCTGTGGATTCAGGCGGAACTTACGCTGAGCCGCAGCTGTATAATCATAGATTTCGTATTTATAGTTGAGCTGGCGCCAGTTGATGAGTTTTTCTCCTGTAACCGGATTGGTTTCATACAAACTTTCAAAAGCTCTCTGTTCATCCTCATTAGGTTTCTTAGGAAGCGCTTTCTTCCAGTTTACATGAGGCGTAACCGGATCGCCATTCTTATCTTCAGTAATCATGTAAGTCTCGTCGCCTCCATAAGCAGGATCAGCCAGACGTGTACGAAGGATAGAATCACGCACATAAGCCACAAACTGCTTATATTCAGAATTGGTGATTTCGGTATCATCCATCCAGAATCCATCCACCGACACATCCTTGCGTGGTGTTTTCATTCCCCAGAGTGAGTCTTGGGTCTCCATTCCCATTTTCAGGAAGCCACGGTTTATCTTTACCATACCATAAGGGGCTGGCTCTACAAAGCTTCTACCGCTCACGCCAACCACCTCGCCACCTCTGCCTGCAACAGAAGCTTGCTTGGCACCGAAGCAGCCGCTCAAGGTGAGCAATATAGCGAATGCACTAAGGAGCAATATACTTTTCTTCATTGTTTTATGATTCTACTATGTTCTTATTTCTATTTACATTATAATATTCTGACGCTCTGATGGCGGTTTCTGCCTTTCTTGGTCAGGTTGATATCAGTCTGATACCCTACAAAGAGTTCATGACTGCCATTTCCGGCACTGAGTTTGGAGGTGTATGCCTCGTAACTGTAACCAAGCACTACCCCATGAAAACTACCGCCTACCAGTATGGTTACCGATCTGTCCGGACTGTAGGTTACTCCACCATACAACATCCGTTTCTCATATTGGTAAACTAACCTTCCTGTCAGGTCGCCTCGCCATGTGGTACCATCTGTTGTAACAAGAACAGACGGCTTTATTGTTAAGAACGGATTTCTCAGTCGAATATTGTATCCACCTGTCAAATAATATGTGGCATCTATTTTCAATTCGTTGGTCTCACCTAGATTTATCGTAGGCGATGTAAGATGCTGGGCAGAAAGTCCTACGTACCAAGCCTTATGCTGGTAATACAGACCCAGGCTCAAATCCATTCCGCTTCCATTTACGTCTGAAGTAGAAAAGGCAGGGTCACCACTTTCTCCCAAATCCACCTTGCTTCCATCAAATTTCTCACTCAGCATGCCTCCTTGCACACCCACACTCAGCGTTCCACCCAGGAGTTTATTCTGCAAAGCATACTGTAAAGCCAGTCGCTGATGAGTAAAAAGACCAATCTGGTCATTCAGTAGCGACAAGCCTACTCCATGCCGGTGATTGAGCAAGAAGAAAGGCATGTCAGCAAAACAAAAACGTGTTATTGATTTATATAATGACGAACCGGAAGAACAGCCTGTGATTGAACAGGAAGAAAGGCATGTCAGCCGCCACCTGAAAGGTACGGGGGTTATGTTCGAATCCAGCCATATCAAGTGCGTAGGCCGCCGCAACATTAAGTTTCGACTGCTTACCCACAGCAGCAGGATTGAATGATGGTTCCATGTCAAAATAATGACTGAAGGAAGGATCATACTGTGCCCTCATTTCGAGCACCCCCACTAGCAGAATCCATATAATGATAAATCTTTTCAACACAATAAGATAACGGAATTTCTTACACATTATTATATATAAGCAAGAAACAAAAGATGAAAAAGGCTACCCTCTTATAGGAGAGCAGCCCTATCATCGAGATTAATACTCGTCATCATTCCAGAGGAATATTAGGGCTGAATACCAACTACTTATAGTCTTCCAACTTTTATATTGAACATTTTATTAAGGAGTAAAAGTCGCTAAAAGGCTTTTCTAAACCTATCTTGCAACTCCTTGATTCGCTCTAAAAGTTTTTCGAAAGATAATGTCTGACCATAGATAAAGTGGTTACACATCTCTGCATAATCACCCTCCCAATCCTTCATCAACTCTTGCCTAGGAACGAAATCAATCTCACTAGGCATCAACTTAGAATAATCTACATACCCAACAGCATAGTATATGGAACGATGCTTAACAATACGCTCATACAAGTCCATATCCTGCAGGGCTTGTTTGCCAAATTCTGTATCCATCAAGCGTTCAAGATCATAAAGATGCCTAGACATTCGAACATAACGAGGAGTCTGTTTCTGAAATTCCTCGCATAGCAGGAATGCCTTCTCTAGGAATGTTCGAGTAGGCACAACTGTTCTGACCGTAGCTGTAGCCGTCGCATCTTCTCCAGGGAAAGTCTGCTCAATATATGATGAAATCAAACGGTTTTCCGTAGGCTCGTTCATAGACAAGCAACTAATCTCTATCTTAACTCTTGGCGGAATATACTCTATCGTATGACCAAGCATAGACTCATAATGAACAAGAATGACAGATGGATCCTTATCACTTGCAACGGGACTTGCCTTACCATCCTCATCAATTTCCTCTACTACATTTTCTATATGGTATCCTTCCACACCAAGTTTCTTAAGATTTTCATCCAACTCTGCAGAAACAGTATCAAGAAAATACCTACGTGCCTTCTTGCGAAGTTTTTCACGCTGATTCTTTGTCGTCTTCTCAATACCGAAGAATTCATGGTTTACAGATAAATCTATATCCTCACTGAATCTTTCTATCAAATTCCATCCTTTACTGAGACTTGTACCTCCCTTAAAGATGAGTTGATCTGCACATGAACATTTGAAAAGAGCGTTGAGCACTACAGTTACCCACCAGTCCTTTTCAATTGCAACCTGATTAATACGAAACTTCTCTTCCGCACGTTGCAACATTGCTATTCGTTCATCTATTGTGTGATTTAACCAAAGTGTCATAATGCTCGTTTTTATCTATTATATCAGTTATCAGCTTTCTCATCCATACTGGCATGAGAGTAAGGTCTTGTACAAACAAGTCTTTATGTTCCTCTTCATTGACCAATTTTCTTATGGTAGAGAGTTCTTGATTACCTACATTCTTTTGTCCTAATGTTCTAAGAGCTTGTACAAGAAGCGCTGCCAACACTGTCTGAAAAGCAAAGTTCTTAGGAACACTTCTCTTCAACTCTATAGTCCGATTTCCAAGAGTCAAGACTCTTCCACTTCCCGATGTCAGATAAGTATATTTTGTAGGCACCTGTGTTGAGAGTCCAAGTTTGTTGAGCGCTGTAACTCCTGAAGGTTGTATTTGTACCTTATCTCGCTGGGCTATAGCCATCACCATTTCATCTATTGATGGATAGACTATCCCAAATCGGGTATTCTTAGGGCGAAGATAAACCCCATTAGCTAATCGAACTATATTTCCCTTTTTCTTCTACAGAAAGTGCACGACTTACCACCTTCTCATTATCATTGATGTCAGAGAAGTCTGAGATGAAGAGAATCTGCCCTTCACTTGTCTCGTATATACGGTTTGCTATTTCTGCCATATCGTTTTCTTTCTTTAATGGTGCAAAAATACAAAAAATCAGCGATATGTGTAACACCCCGCCGATTTAATTAACTTTTTTTATGTAGAAAACTTTGCAAATATTTTCCACAATCACTTATTTTTATTCACTCTTAGCTGTCTGTGGTATCACGGCTCTTGCGTTGTAGTTCTTCCTTATGACTGGCATAATATCGACGTTGATACTCTTTTTTCGTGGCAGTTTTTCACTCTTTAAGAGACATACAGGCAAATTCTCCGAATGAATCTGGATACTGCTTGATTATTGCAGTAAAGACTGCGGACAAGACCTGCACGACAATGGAGTTTCCGGCTCGCCAATATAGAGAATAGTCAGAAGTCTTACGATGACGACCATTTATAAACATAAGTTTCGCTATTTGTTCTTTTGTGTAACCTTCTTTACCTCAAATCCGCAACCTATAGGGTTTAGTGGGATTTTGCTTGCAAAGCGACAAAATTCATTTTATTGTACATATTTCTTGCACAACAGAAATGTCGCAGACACAAAATCCCCTTACCCCATAAAGCGACTTGAGGTAATACGCTGGTTTAACCAGAAAAGCATGGTCTTTAACCAAAGTCTGTCTTGAACAGGTTGGCATAAGCATTGTTGTCTGAGTAAATGTTCAATACATGCCTACGTGATGTCTTA
>OHSJ01000700.1_pt1 | contig 12694 bp, 9 predicted proteins | sample 1578561 | NCBI WGS metagenome assembly OHSJ01 (sample SAMEA3879571, study PRJEB24766) | human gut metagenome | biome: human-associated habitat; feature: feces | place: USA | collected 1985/1987 | reverse complement strand
ATCACAGGAATCACATTAAGAAGAAGTAAATAGCAGTAGCGGTTGATTAGCAGGGAAAGTTGTTCAATTTTTATAAAATTCGATGACTTTTTCCTGCTTTTTTGTGATATAATACCATTGTTAAAGTATAATCAATACATAGCTTACGATTGAACACAAGAGGGGAGACGGAATATGGGATTATTTAGTTTTGAGAGTAAACAAGTGAAAGAGTGGAAGAAACTTGCGAAATCTGGCGATATGGAGGCACAATATCATTTGGCAAGGGCATATGCGAATGGAAAAGGTGCAAGTATAAATATGAAAAGGGCAGTTGATTACTGTGTACAGTCTGCAGAACAGGAATATGCGCCGGCACAGGCACTCCTGGCACATTTTTATGGTTATGGAAAAGGTGTAGAGAAAAATTATGAAGAGATGATTTACTGGGGAGAGAAAGCAGCTTTGCAGGGATATGCACAGGCACAGTATAATGTGGGTCGATGTTATGAACAGGGAAAGGGCAAGGAAAAAGATTTTGAAAAGGCAATGCATTGGTATATGTTAGCGGCACAGCAGGGAAGACCAGATGCAGCATACAAGTTAGGGCAATTTTATGAGCATGGACTTGGAGTAGAAGAAGACATTGAGAAAGCAGAAGAATGGTATAAAAAAGCTGCAGAAGAAGATACAGGGGATGTTGCAGGGATTGGAAATACGAACATAGATATAGAAGAAAAAATGAAAAAAGATTTGGAAACTTTGACAGGTACTCAGATAGAAAAAACGCAGGATTTAGATAATAAGAATATAGATAATAATAGAAAATACCGTTGCCTTTCGGAGATGAAAGTAGGTGAGGCTATTTATCTACATGAAGAAGAATTATTAGAAAGTCCATTTGTACTTATAAAAGCAGAAAATCATGAGACGGAACTTGGCTGGGGAAAAGCAAAGGCTATCTGTAATACGGCAACCCTTGTGAGTCTCACTACCGGTAAAAAGAGAACAGCGATTCTTTATTGCAATAACGGAAGCATAAGTAAAGGAGCGTTAAAGAGTATACAATCTCAGGTGGATGATGAATATAATCATGAAGCAGTAGCTTGGAATGAACCGCATTCAAGAATTCCTGTTGTGTTGAAAAATGTGCAATATACTCATAAACATAACGATATGTATGTTATGACTGATAGGAAAACAAACGAAGAATATGAGATGGTTCCACAAAGATGGGCAGTACCAATTCTTGATAAGTTAGAATATAATACAATTGTGACAATTATATATTATGAAGGAAAGTGGGATTTTGTAAGCAAAAAAGAAACGGTAGATATTGGAAAGTATAAATTTAATATTCGTTAATAGGCATTTGAGTTAAAGATGGCTCTCTATAATTTCTTATTTATCCTTTTACAGCAAGAAGACGCCGACCTCTAAGGTGGGAGATGAATTGCGTCTATACCTACTTGATAGAGCATCCTAATTATAGTATAGTATCTTTAGTCGGATAATAAAAAATTGAGATACAATAAATTGAGATAATAACGCACATTTAGTATTCTTACTATACTATCATCTTGTGCTTGTGTTCAAGTATCGCAGGTGGTTTTTCGAGGAAAAGGAAGTGGCATGGTGGCAAACAGAGCATATAAATTCAGAATATATCCCAATGATGAACAGAAGATTTTGTTTGCTAAGACTTTTGGCTGTGTGAGAATGGTATACAATCATTGGCTTGATAGAAAGATCAGGCAGTACGAGGAGAACAAGATAAACGTAACATATACCATTTGTGCAAAAGAAATGGCTGCAATGAAGAAAACAGAAGAATACGGATTTTTAAAGGAAGCAGATAGTATCGCATTACAACAATCGCTCAGGCATCTTGATACGGCATTTCAGAACTTTTTCAAACAGCCGAAAACAGGTTTCCCAAGGTTCAAATCAAAAAAGCGGAATAAAAACAGCTATTCCACGGTCTGCATCAATGGGAACATAACTATATCTAATGGATATTTGAAATTACCTAAGATTGGACAAGTCCGCTTAAAACAGCACAGGTCTGTTCCAAGTGAATACAGACTGAAATCTGTAACAGTAAGTCAGACACCAAGCGGAAAATACTATGCAAGTATTCTTTTTGAGTATGAAGATCAAGTACAGGAAAAGGAGCTGCAAAAGTTTTTAGGTTTAGATTTTTCCATGCATGAATTATATCGTGACAGCAACGGTAAGGAGCCTGCCTATCCAAGGTATTACAGGAACGCAGAGAAAAAATTAGCGAGAGAACAACGTAAGCTTTCCAAAATGCAGAAAGGTTCAAACAATCGCAATAAGCAGAGGCTTAAGGTGGCAAAACTTCACGAAAAGGTTTCCAATCAACGAAAAGACTTCCTGCATAAGCAGTCAAGACAGATAGCCAATGCCTATGATTGCATATGTATAGAAGATTTGGATATGAAAGCAATGTCACGGTCGTTGAAATTTGGAAAATCTGTTTCAGATAACGGCTGGGGAATGTTCACAACATTTTTGAAGAAAATAACACAGTTTATGTTGTTGAGGAAAACGAGGATCTTATTCCTTTTGAGGAGTATGTTGAACGCAGTAACGGTCATCTTGAATGGGATATTGCCCGTCCGCTTTTTATGCCTGTAATTTCTGCACTTGAGGCTCTTCACAAGAGAGGTGTCGGTCACTATGCTATCGCACCTAAGAATATGTATATCACAGCATCGGGTAAAATTAAGATTTCAGGCTTTGCGTCGGAAAATGAGCGTAAAAGAGGCACGCCTCTCAAATCTCAGCTTTTTTCAGGCGCTGCGGCTCCCGAACAGTATGACGACAATTTTCCTCTTGACGATATTACGGATATCTACGGATTTTGTGCAACCCTTTTCTATGCCCTCACAGGTCATATGCCAAAGAGTGCGGTAGAACGCCGTAAGGACAGCCGACTTCTTATGAGTACAACAACTGTAAAGAGACTTCCTCCGCATGTTGTTTCGGCTCTTGCTAACGGTTTGCAGGTTGAGCGTGAAAACCGTATTACAGATTTTGATGAGCTTCGTTCACAGCTTTCCGTTGCTCATACAGCAAAGGCAATTCAGGACGAAATTTCAAGAACAGCAAGCATGAACCTCACAAAGTCAGAGCGTACACGCAAGACTTCAAACGGTATGTCACACGCTTCAATTATTATTATTGCGGCTGCTATCACGGTTCTTGTTCTCGGTATTGCCGGTGTGTTCTGGCTTATGCAGAATCCGCTTGCCGGAATGTTCTCAAATAATACTGATGCGAGTGTAAGCTCAACTCAAAGCACAGAGTGGACAGGTGCTACTGTTCCTAACTATATCGGAATGACATATGAAGAGGCTGTTAAGAGTGTTGACAGCAATAGCAGTATCACAATCTACAGAACTTTTAACGATGAGTACAGCGATGATTATGCAGAAGGTAAGATTATGTCACAGACTCCTGCCGCAGGTTCAAAAATTACTCAGGAAGATTCCGTAGTAGTGAGTGTTTGCGTAAGCAAGGGTTCACAGATGAGGACTCTGCCGAAGGTTGAGGGTGAAAAACTTGATACCGTTGCATCCGACATTGCCGCTCAGGGACTTCTTGCAACAGCAGAATATGAGTACAGTGACAAGGTTGCTGAGGGAAGGGTAATCCGCTACAAAGAACATGTTGAGGGTGATACTCTCGAATACGGTTCAACGGTAGTTCTTGTTGTCAGCAAGGGCAAGAAACAGACAAGTTCTCAATCATCAAACAGATAAAATTAATAACAATGTTTAAGACGGACTTTTTTCAGTCCGTCTTTTTTATTGATATAAAACAGTTATAGTTACTGATTATCTTAAAATACTCGATAAAATTGAGATTGGAAAAAATTTCAGAAAACTGTCACAAAATAAAGGTCAAAAATAGTCAAATTTCTCTTGACTTTTCTTGAAAATGGTATAAAATATAATTAGCACTCAGGGAACAAGAGTGCTAATTAATTAAAAGCAATTTAAAATTTTTACAGGAGGCTGTATTTATGACAATCAAACCATTACTCGACAGAGTCGTTTTAAAAGTTGAAGAGGCTGAAGAGAAAACAAAGAGCGGTATCATTCTTTCATCTGCTGCTCAGGAAAAGCCACAGTTCGCATCAGTTGTTGCTGTTGGCCCCGGCGGTGTTGTTGACGGCAAGGAAGTAAAGATGTATGTCAGCGTAGGCGATAAGGTTATCGCAAGTAAATATGCAGGCACACAGGTAAAGATTGACGGCGAAGAATACACAATCGTAAACCAGTCGGATATACTCGCAACTCTTGAATAATTAACTAAATATACGGAGGTAATTTACAATGGCTAAACAAATCGCATACGGCGAAGATGCAAGAAAAGCTTTAATGAAAGGTATCGACCAGCTCGCTGATACCGTTAAAATCACACTCGGACCTAAGGGCAGAAATGTTGTTCTTGATAAGAAGTTCGGTGCTCCGCTCATCACAAATGACGGTGTAACAATTGCAAAGGAAATTGAACTTGAAGATCCTTTTGAAAATATGGGTGCTCAGCTTGTAAAGGAAGTTTCTATCAAGACTAACGATATCGCAGGCGACGGTACAACAACTGCCACACTTCTTGCTCAGGCTCTCATCAGAGAGGGTATGAAGAATGTAACTGCAGGCGCTAACCCAATGGTACTTAAAAAGGGTATTGCAGACGCTGTAAATGTTGCAGTTGAGGCTGTAAAGAAGAACAGCAAGCAGGTATCCGGTACAGATGATATCGCAAGAGTTGCAACAGTTTCATCACAGGATGAATTCATCGGTAAGCTTATTGCCGAGGCTATGGAAAAGGTTACAACAGACGGTGTTATCACAGTTGAGGAATCAAAGACAGCCGAAACATACAGCGAGGTTGTTGAAGGTATGATGTTTGACAGAGGTTACATCGCTCCTTATATGGTAACAGATACAGATAAGATGGTTGCAGAGCTTGACAATCCGCTTATCCTTATCACAGATAAGAAGATTTCTACTACACAGGAAATTCTCCCACTTCTTGAGCAGATTGTTCAGATGGGTAAGAAGCTCCTTATCATTGCCGAAGATGTTGAGGGCGAGGCTCTTACAACTCTCGTACTTAATAAACTCAGAGGTACATTCACTTGTGTTGCCGTAAAGGCTCCGGGCTTTGGTGACAGAAGAAAAGAAATGCTTCAGGATATCGCAACACTTACAGGCGGTACGGTAATCACATCTGACCTCGGTCTTGAACTCAAGGATACAACAGTTGATCAGCTCGGTACTGCCCGTCAGGTTAAGATTGAAAAGGAAAACACAATCATCGTTGACGGCTCAGGTGACAAGGAAGCTATCAAGGGCAGAGTTGCTCAGATCAGACAGCAGATTGAAACAACAACATCTGACTTTGACCGTGAAAAACTTCAGGAGCGTCTTGCAAAGCTCGCAGGCGGCGTAGCAGTCATCAAGGTTGGTGCTGCAACAGAAGTTGAAATGAAAGAAAAGAAGCTCCGTATCGAGGATGCTCTTGCCGCTACAAAGGCTGCTGTTGAAGAGGGTATCGTAGCAGGCGGCGGTATCGCTTGCATGAACGCTATTCCGGCTGTTGCAGAGTTCGTTGACACTCTCGAGGGTGACGCTAAGACAGGTGCTAAGATTGTTCTTAAAGCACTTGAAGAACCACTCCGTCAGATTGTTGCTAACGCAGGTCTTGAGGGCAGCGTAATCTGCGATAATGTTAAGAAGGCTAACAAGGTTGGCTATGGCTTCAACGCTCTTACAGAGGAATACACAGATATGGTTTCGGCAGGTATCGTTGACCCGACAAAGGTTACTCGTTCAGCTCTACAGAACGCAAGCTCTGTTGCAGCAATGGTTCTTACAACAGAATCACTTGTTACAGACATCAAAGAGCCTGCAGCTCCGGCAGCTCCAGCAGCACCTGATATGGGCGGAATGTACTAATCCCGTAAGCTTATAATATTATAGATAATTTTTACCGCAGACTCAAAAGGTCTGCGGTAATTTTATGCTCAAATCCTTTTTCTTGCTTTTTGTCGAAAGGTATATTATAATTTAAATATGGATAAAAAATTCACACGGAAAACAGGTGATTTTATGAAGATAAAAGAAGATTTTGTTCTGCGAAAGGTTGCAGATTCGTATGTTGTAGTTCCCGTAAATAAGCTGACGCTTGATTTTAACGGGATTATCAACCTCAATGAAACGGGTGCATTCCTTTTTGAAAAGCTCCAAAACGATTGCGAAAAGGCTGATTTGCTCAAAGCAATGCTTGATGAGTATGAAGTGAGTGAAGAAAAGGCGAGTGCCGATATTGATACATTTATTCAAAGGCTAAGAGAGGCTGATGTCCTTGAATAAAGAAGTAGGTCTTGATGATGTAATGCAGATTATAGCCGAAAAGCTTGAGGCCGGAGGATCGGTTACTTTCAATCCGAAGGGAACAAGTATGCTCCCCATGCTCCGAGACGGTGACGATACTGTTGTTTTATCAAAACCGAAGGGCAGACTTCATCTTTTTGACTTGCCTTTATACAGGCGAAAAGACGGCTCGTATGTATTGCACCGTGTCGTCAATTTCGGAAGTGATGGCAGTTATACTATGTGCGGTGACAATCAGTTTGCCGTTGAAAAAGGTATTACCGATGATGATGTAATCGGAGTGGTAACTGCTTTTTACAGAAAGGGCAAGCCCTACACGGTTGACTCAATGAAGTACAGAGCATACCTTGAATTTATGTTCTATTCAAAACCGCTAAGAAAGGTTATTGTATCAACTGTGTCAAGAAGTAAAAATGCATTCTCAAAGCTTAAAACGAAAAAAGGGAAAAAATGAGGAAACATCTTAACGATAACGAAAAAATTGAATTTAAGTATCTGCTTGAGCTTGTTTCATCGTCTGTAAACGGAACAGCACCTCCGATTCCTTATGAGGGAATAAAATGGCAGTCGATAAAAATGCTTGCAAAGTATTGCAGTGTTGAATCGCTTGTTGCCAATGCGGTTTTGTCGCTCGACAAAAAGTATGTTTTGCCCGAGGTATATGAAAAATTCAAGCAGAATTTGTCGGTTGAAATGCTGATTGACGGAAATCTCTCATATGAAACCGAGAAAATTCTCAAGGCTTTTGATGAAAACAAAATCAAGAATATTCCCTTAAAGGGCTATTTTATGAAAAAGGAATATCCTCGTTCCGATTTCCGTTCCGTGTCGGATGTAGATATCCTTTTTGACAGAAAACAGGCTGATTTGGTTAAAAAAGTATTTTCCAAACTCGGATACACTTTTCTGAATGAAGATGACAACCAGTATCATTTTGAAAAAAAGCCGATGATGAACATTGAAATGCATGCAACTCTTGTCCACGAAAACGAGGAATCTTATCCGTTGCTTGTTAATCAGCTTGACCGTTCAACAAAGCGTGACGGCTACAGCTATTCATATGAAATGAGCCATGAGGACTTTTATATCTATATGCTTGTTCATAACTCGAATCATTTCAGAATCGGCGGAATGGGAGCAAGAATGGTGCTTGACAGCTATGTTTTCTTGAAAAATCATCAATCTGAGCTTGATTATGACTATCTTAATGTGATGCTTGAAAAAATCGGTATTGCAAAGTATGAAAAGCGTGTTCGTGAGATTGCGTTCAACTGGTTTGCAAAGCCACAGGCTGAACTTAAATTTGATGATATCGAAGAATATATTCTGCTCAGCGGTACACTCGGCAGGGTAGATGTCGGCACGATGATAAATTCTCACAAGACAATTACAGAGAATAACAAATCAAAATTCTCATATCTTGTGTCCTCAATATTTCCACCAAAATCCGAAATGCAGTATAAGTATCCATATGTAAAAAAAACACCGTTCCTTTTACCGATTTCATGGTGTCATATGTGGGGAAAAAGGCTTTTTGTAGACAGAAATATCAATTTTAAATCGGGCATCAAAAACCGTATGTCATACACGGATGAAGATGTAAATTTGTACAAGTCCCTTTTGGATGAAATGGGCTTTGACGGTATTGGGATAAATAATTTTGGAAATTGAATATGCAAATCAACCTCCCGACAGTTTTTGCTGTCGGGATTTTTGCATAATAAAGGTAAATTTGAAAATAATATTTCAAGATATTATTTTTGAGGTGATACCTAAATGGTCAGAATTATTACCGATTCAGCCGCCGATTTTGAACATTCAGAAAGTGAAAAATTCGGAATTTCTACAGTTCCGTTAGCTGTATATATTGACGGAAAAGAATATAAGGATGATTTTTTACATTCAAAGGAACGCTTTTACAGGCTTGCAAAGCTGTCGAAAACTTTGCCGAAAACCTCTCAACCCTCGCCGTATGTCTACGAATGTGCTTTGAAAAAGGCGAGAGATAACGGCGAATCGGTTGTGGTGATAACTGTTTCTTCGGCATTGAGCGGTTCATATCAGAGTGCAGTTCTTGCAAGAGATTTGCTCGGATATGAGGGGTGTTATGTGATAGACAGCAAATCTGCTTCGGCAGGTCAGAAGCTTCTTGTAAACGAGGCACTTCGCCTGCGTGACAACGGGTTTACAGCAAAAGAAATTGCCGAACATCTTCTGAGGTTTAGAAGCAGAATTATGGTATATGCCTGTATTGACGATATGAAGTACCTCTATGGGGGTGGCAGACATACAAATGCCGCCGCATTACTCGGCTCAACAGGAAGAATAAAACCCGTAATCAGCATTACGGGTTCGGGCAGTGTAGCCTTTGAGGCGAAAACAATCGGAATGCGCCACGGTATGAATCATATGCTGATGTCGCTGAAAAAGCTTGGCATAGACCAAAATTATCCGCTGTATATATTGCACACAAACGCAAAAAATCAGGCATTGTATTTATCAAAGCTCATAATATCAAAAGGAATTCCTTTTGTTGAGGGCAGTATTGTCAGCGTGGGTTCTGTTGTCGGCAGTCATATAGGAGAGGGCAGTACGGGTATTGCATTTGTCAAAAAAGAGCAAAGAAAAAGCGGACATGATTAACTGTCCGCTTCAATCATTTTATCAGGCTTTTTCGCTTTCTTTACCGTCGGGAATTTCTTTCAGTTTTCCGACAAATTCTTTGATTTTTGTATATTTGCCGTTAAGAATACACTCAAATGCAAAAGACGCAGTAGGAATCATAAGAATTATGTAAGTCAGCACATACTGCGACTTGCCTTCAAATAAGAGGTGATATCCGAACGCTCCCAGAATAACAAGAGGGAGAAGTACGGTTTCAATATTTGTCTTTCTGTTAATGAACAAGAAGTAAATTCCTGCCGCAAACGCAATGAAAAGAATCTGCATATAGAAGTTGAAGTATAGTTCAAAGAACTGTCCGATACTGCCGTCATACATTCCGTTGCCGATCCAATTAAGCTCGTTTGTATGAGACTTGACCTTGCTAACCCATATGCTTTCGTATGTCGGTTCATTCCATTGGCTGATAATTTTCTTCGAGAAGAAGTCAATCATATAGTTTGTGTTTTTACCGAAGTAATTCATTCTTGATTTTATATTGGTCCAAGCCTGTGCATTTGCGGCATTTGCGTCAAGACCTGCGTTTTTATAATCGTTGAGGGCAATTCCGTTGTACCAACCGGGAGCCATATATGAATCGTTAATGCCCATATCAAGGTACATAGCCTGTGAAACACCGCTTGAAAGCTTCACTCCCGAACGGTTCTCATAACTCATGATAACAAGGTTACTTGTTCCGACAACAGCAATGCAAATTGCAAGTGCAAACGCAATGCTCTGCCACTTCTTAGCCTTAATTGTGTGAATAATCAGCATAACAACAAACGCAACAAGATAAATCAGGTTGTTGTATTTTGCAAGTGTTGAAATAACGAGAAGTACGGCACACGGAATGAGGAGCAAGTACTTGTTTGTCTGAAAATACTTGATGAGGAAGTATGATGCCCAGATTGCAAAGCACATTCCGATGATGTTGCCGTAAACGAATGTGCAGAAAAGTACGGGCTGAAAACAGCCGGCAAGCAGAAGAATTGTAATAAATTCAACCGAACGCTTTTTGAAAAGAAGTCTTGTGATGTTTACAATACCTATATAAGCGGCGGCTGTACACATTACATTGAATACCTGAATCGGCATTGTACTGTCCGTACCGAAAATTCTGTAAAAAATTTCGCTGATGAAAACAAAGCCAAGCTGGAACGGATAGAAGTTGTAGTAAGAATATCCGCTGTAAAAATCGCTGTTGTAAAAACCGCTGTTATTGTGGAATGACGAATAGTTTCCCTTAGCCGCCTGTGACGCTGTTTCATAGATGTTGTAGCTGTCAGCCGCAGGAACAGAGGTTACCGAGAATATCCAGACAAGTCCCACAATCATGACGAACGCCGCAAGACCTATATGCATATATTTCAGATTGACCTTTGCAAAAAAGTCACAATGCTTTTTCATTTTGAATATAAAAACGGTAAACAGGGAAGTGAACAGGATGTTCAGCGCAATGTTATCCGTCTGATACAAAATTATTTCACTGCCGTAATTTGCCGAATCAAACACGCTTGTCTGCACAAAGCTCATAATTGCTATGTATGCAAATGCTATGAATACGAACAGACAAAGAATGTTTACAATAACATACTCGACTGTATTCTGCTTTTTGACTGAAGTAACCGTTTTCCCAGTCTGTTTAGGTTTATTTGAATTGTTCTTAGCTTTAGTATTACCCATATTATGTACCTGCCCGATTAAAATTCTTTCTTGACAGAACGCATAAACAGAGTTCCGAGTGCCTCTTTGATATCTGTTCCGTCGAATAAAACCTTGTATACAGACTCAACAATCGGAAGGTCAACACCATATTCCTGACCGAGCTTGTATAACGCTTTTGATGTCATAACACCCTCGGCAAGCTTTGTAAATCTGTTTCCCTTTGCAAAGCTTTCACCGTACATTCTGTTGTGACTCCATTTTGAAAACAAGGTAGCCTCATAGTCGCCGAGATGACAAAGACCGTAAGCACTCATCTCATTGCCTCCGAGTGCCTTAATGAGTCTTGCAATCTCTCGTGTGCCTCTTGCCATTAACGCACCTTTTAGTGAGGTGTAGTTAAGTCCGTCAAGCATACCTGCGGCGATGCCGATAACATTCTTTGCGGCAGCACCGATTTCACTGCCGATAAGATCCGTTCCAAGGTAAAATCTGATAAGGTCGCTTGTGAATTCATTTACAAGCTTTTCCTTAATATCGTGATTATTGCTGTCAATAACCATACAGTTCGGAATACCTCTTACATAATCCTGGGGATGTCCCGGACCTACCCAAACTGCAACGGGTGTCTTGCTTTCGTCAACAAATTCACCGACGACCTCACTGAGCCTTTTTCCTGTAGTTGCCTCAACACCCTTCATACAGAGGACAATTGTCTTGCCGTCAAGATTGTACTTTGAAATATCTGCAAAATACGAACGCAGATACTGCGATGAAATCGAAATTATAATAACCTCGGCTCTTTCAATCGCATATTCAAGATCCGAAGAAACCTCAATTGACTTTGGAAAGGTGAGATAGTCGTTTTTGTGTGTTTCTTTAAGCTGTATAAATTCGGCACAGACTTGTTTGATGTCGGTTTCTTTACCGAGATCAATCGTTACATCGAAATCGCAATCGATAAAGCCTTGCCAACGGTCGTCGTTGTACATCCAACCACCCCGGACACCATCGACCAATGTTTTCTCTCCCTGAGCTGCGTAATGATTGCTATAAAGATTGGCATAGGTTACTTTTTTCCCGATAGCCAGATGGTTTACCTTTTGGTATGATTCGGGTTTATCGCCTATTTCTTTTTCGAGCGGGAAAGGATTATAACCCTGTTCTCGAAGTATATTTACCGCTTGAAGGGCTCGGGTGTGGAATTTGTCCCACTTTTTGACCTCGGAAGGTGACCACCCGATTTCGGCAAGTGCCAATATCCGAGGATATATCATGTATTCGTAGTGCTCAGGTGTGGGTATGTGCTCGGTCCATACATTTCCTTGTACACCTAGAATAAGCTCGGCTTCTTTCGTGGAAAGCGAATCGGGGACCGGTTCGAAAGAGTAGACTTTTTCCAAAGTAAGATACCCGCCTATGGCCATCGGTTGAGTGTTGGGAGCATCTTGAAATGCATCGAGGTAGCAGTATTTACCAGGTGTCATGATGGCTTGGTTTCCGGCTTTTACAGCTTTGATGCCACCTTCTTCTCCTCTCCATGACATGACTGTGGCCGTAGGAGATAGCCCGCCTTCTATGATTTCGTCCCACCCAATGATTTTACGACCGTGATCGTTTAAGAACTTTTCAATGCGGTGTATCATGTAACTTTGCAATTCGTCTACCGAATTTAAGTGTTCGTCGGCCATGCGCTTCTGACAACGGGGGCATGTCTTCCAGCTATTTTTGCTTGCTTCGTCACCTCCGATGTGAATGTATTCAGAGGGGAAAAGGTCGATTACTTCGAGTAAGACGTTTTCGAGGAATTCGAAAGTTTTTTCGGTTCCTATGCAAAAGTCGGCGTTGACATAGGGTTTACCGGAACAAGATAACTCTGGGTAAGTAGCCAGGACCTCTTCGGAGTGTCCCGGCATTTCGATTTCGGGAATGATGGTGATATGACGTTCGGCAGCGTA
>OHSJ01000698.1_pt1 | contig 12704 bp, 13 predicted proteins | sample 1578561 | NCBI WGS metagenome assembly OHSJ01 (sample SAMEA3879571, study PRJEB24766) | human gut metagenome | biome: human-associated habitat; feature: feces | place: USA | collected 1985/1987 | reverse complement strand
TTGCACGAATGATCTCATGAGTTTTCTCATTTGTATATGTCAGCCAGCAGGATTTCTGCTCTATCTGAACATCTTCCGGATTAGTTGAGAATGAAAATGGTACAACTCTCTCATCTCCAAACTGTTCCTCCATTTTGCTGTAGTCAATTGTATTTCCGGCAATACGGGCAGGTGTTCCTGTTTTAAAACGGAACATTTCAATTCCCAGCTCTTTCAGAGAATCAGTCAGATAGTTGGCTGCCTGCAGTCCGTTTGGTCCTGTATAATTACTTACATCACCGTAAATACATCTTGCTTTTAAATAAGTTCCTGTACAGAGGACCACAGCTTTACAGTTATAAGTTGCACCGGAATATGTTTTTACCCCTGTAATCTTTCCGTCCTCGACCAGAAGTTTTGTTACTTCTCCCTGTTTAATAGTCAGATTAGGTGTATTTTCAAGCGTTTTTCTCATTTCATTGCTGTATGCCTGTTTGTCAGCCTGCGCACGTAAGGAGTGCACTGCAGGTCCTTTGGAACAGTTAAGCATTTTGGACTGGATAAAGGTCTTGTCAATATTTTTTCCCATTTCACCGCCCAGGGCATCAAGCTCTCTTACCAGATGGCCTTTGGAACTGCCACCTACGTTCGGGTTACATGGCATTAATGCGATACTGTCTACACTTACAGTAAACATCACTGTATTCAGGCCCAGGCGCGCACCCGCAAGTGCTGCTTCACATCCGGCATGACCGGCACCTACTACACACACATCTACTTGTTTCTTTAGTTCCATAGTATTTTTCCTTCTGGTTGTTACTTACCCATACAAAATTTAGAGAAAATCTCATTCACCACATCTTCATCCACTTCTTCTCCTATGATCTTACCCAGAGAAGCATAGGCACTGGTCAGGTCAATGGAATAAAAATCTTCCGGCATTCCATCCTCAATACTTTGTTCTACCAGCTGCAAACTGTTCAAAGCATCCTGCAGGGCCTCTTTATGTCTGAGATTTGTTACAACCAACTCATTGTTATGCCTTAATTTTCCTTCAAAGAACATATTGCGGATTGTTTCTTCCAATTCTTCCATTCCGGAATTTTCCGAAGAAGGATCAATAGTAGAAGTACGAAGAATCTGCATCTCTCCGGTATACTCCAACACCTTTTCCAGAGTTTCTTTCAGACTTTCTTCTGTGATTTTATTCTCCAGATCCGATTTATTCAACAGAATAATTGCCTTTTTTCCTTCCAATAAGGGGATGATATTCTGATCATCCTCATCCAGAGTCTCTGAAGCATCTACCACATACAGAATCAGGTCTGCTTCCACGGCATATTTTTTGGCACGTTCTACACCGATCTTTTCTACTACATCCTGTGTCTCATGGATTCCCGCCGTATCGATCATATTCAGACTGATGCCATGCAGATTGATGGTCTCATGCAAGGCATCTCTGGTGGTTCCGGCAATCTCCGTGACAATGGCTCTGTCCTCTCCCAACAACATATTCAGCAGAGAAGATTTTCCGGCATTGGGCTTTCCAACAATAACTGTGGATATGCCTTCTTTCATTAGTCTGCCGTTATCTGCGGTTGCCAATAATTTTTGAATTTCTTTTTCGAAACCTGTGACTTTTTCAGCTAATTGTTCCGGATATCCTTCCAGGCTGATATGCTCCGGATCATCCAATGCCGATTCTATAAAAGCAATCTGATATAAAATATCTTCCCGCAGGCTGCGAATCTTGTCCGAAAGTCTTCCCTTCAACTGGCTGACCGAAGAAGAAAGTGCATATTCGTTCTGGGAATGGATTACGTCAATAACCGCTTCCGCCCGGGATAAATCAATTCTGCCGTTTAGAAAAGCTCTCTTGGTAAATTCACCCGGTTCTGCCAGTCTGGCACCGGCCTGCAGCACTGTCTCCAATACTTTCTGCATCACCAACACACCACCATGACAGTTGATTTCCACCGTGTCTTCCATCGTATAGCTTTTTGGTGCTTTCATTACAGAGGTCATAACCTCATCAATGATATTCTCATCTTTATCAACAATATATCCATAATGGATCATATGACTCTGTACCTTTGTCAGAATCTTTTTCCCGGATGCGGAACGGAAAATACTATCTACTATATATATGGCATTTTCACCACTGATTCTTACAATTCCGATTCCGGAATCTGATAGAGCCGTGGCAATGGCTGCTATTGTTTCCTTTTCATAATTTTCCATACTGTTTCTAATGCCTTTCCATGAACTGCCAACATCTATTTTGCATCAAACACTCTTCCTGTAGGAACCAGCGTCGATTCGTCTCCCGCATAACCAGTCTGTACATACTCCACCATATGATCTTCTCCCAGATATTTATAGAGAAGATATCTGCGCTCTCTCTGATCACCTTCTTTGTATGCAAAGCAATCATCAGACGCTGCGCCATCCATTAATTTATAATAGGCCTCTACAAGATCCTCATAAGAGATCGGTGCTCCGGATACTTGTAAATCATGACTTTCATTCAATCCCTTTACAAATAAAATAGGATGCTGTCTGCCGGTTTCATTCTCGTTTTTCTGAGCTACTTTTACTGCTTCACCTTCTATGTTATATCCATGATCCGATAGTATGATAATGACAGAATTATCATAAACTCCCGCTTCTCTTAGTTTATTCAGATAAGCCATAGTAACAGTCATAGAAGATTCAATAGAAGTATAATAATCTGCATCATCTATTACGTTTACATCCTTATCAAAATAGAACGGAACATGTGCCCCCATTAAATGAATTAATTTAAATCTTTTTCCATCTACATAGGTTATATCATCTTCCTGTACATCCTTATAAAAATCATCATTTCTCCAGGAAAATAACTCTTCATCTTTGGAACCCATTTCCTGATTTTTGAGCATACTTACATTAAACCAGCAATACGGTTTTAATACATAAGGTGCGTATTTCATTCCCACCATTTTAATAATTCTGGTATTAAACAAAGAACGATCCCAAAGAGAAGATTTCGTATATGTGATATTATTAAAAGCACCATCCATGACGCCTTTTTCAAATTTATATTCGTCATCATAATTACTTAAAGTATAACCCTGCTCACGCAAATAATTAAAAAAAGGAGAACTCTTAAAAATTCGATTTCTATAATCTATAAAAGGTTCTTTATTTTCAAACCATTCTCCAGAAAGTATTAACGGTAAAGAATGCTCCGTGTATGCATACCCTGACATTGCGTTATTATAAAAAGTAAAATCATTCATTGCATCTTCATATTCCGGATGCTCCTGCCACACTTGCCAGAAGCATTCTTCATCCACAGCATCTAATAAGAAAATAATAAAATTAGTATCTGTAGACATTTCAAACTGATCTACTTTTGTAAATCTTGCATATTCTTTTTTTTCAAAAATATTATTATTAATAGAAAGAACTGTAATCGTACTTACTAAAATCAATAATAAGAAAACACTTATATAAGAAACCGCCTTTTTTATCCTGTCATATTTTAAGACTATAAATAAAATCAGACAAACAATTGCTATGATCACCCACACAATAGTAGATTTTACAAACTGTGATTGATATAAACTCCAATTCACATCTGTTCCATCTAAAGGAGGTAAATTTTTAACCATATAGTTTCCCTGAATATAACAGGCTACAGTACCGGTAAAATAGCAATATAAAACAATTTTATAAGCAATATTTCCAAACAGATATACAACTAAAAACCCAACTATACTAAACAAAAGAAACAAAAAGAAATCCTTTATAATAAAAGGAAAAAGTAAATAAACATCATACCAAAATTCATCCACATTATTAATATAGAGTTCCAAAGGTGCATATATAAAAATCATAAAGCAAAATGTCAGAGACAGAAAAAAAGCAGGCTTTAATTCTGCAAGCATCTTTCCATTATTCCATTTCTTCTGTAACCTACTTTTCATTCCTGTAAATCTCCTTAAAAATATAGACAAATTATACTCCAAAAAGCCAAGAGTTGTAAATAAAAGCCGGTACATAGAATAAATTCTAATACCGGCTTTTATCTTTTTCGTGCTTTCCTGTAATTATCTCTTCAGAGTAACTACAACTCTTCTAAAGGGCTCTTCTCCCTCACTATGAGTAGTAACATATTTATCATTCTGCAGTGCGGAATGAATAATTCTTCTCTCATAAGGATTCATAGGCTCCAGAGACACGCTTCTCTTGGTTCTCTTAACCTTATATGCAATGTTCTTGGCAAGATTCTCAAGAGTTTCTTTTCTACGCTGACGGTAGTTCTCAGTGTCAACCTTTACGTGAATGTACTCTTCAGACTCTTTATTGACTACCAGAGATACCAGATACTGTAAGGAATCCAGTGTCTGTCCTCTCTTACCGATCAGAACACCCATCTCGTTACCGCTTAACTCGATGTCCATGCTCTTCTCTTCTTCGTTGTACTTAATATCAATGACAACTTCCATGTTCATAGCCTGAAATACATCATTTAAAAATGCTCTGGCAACTTCTTCTACAGAATTTTTTTTAACAGATGCTTTGATCACAGCAGACTTTGCTCCGATTCCTAAGAATCCGGAAGAACCTTCTTCCACTACCTGATAATCTAACTTGTCACTGGTAACACCCAGCTTCTGACAAGCTTCCGTAATGGCATCACTGACTGTCTTTGCAGATACTTCGATCATGTCCATATTATTTACCTCCTCAATTAATCATAAGGAAAAATTATTTACGACTGTTAATCTCTTACCATATTTGCTTTTGCCATCATACTTCCGGGCTTAGCTTCTTTTACTTCGGAATAGCTGTCAGCGGATACTTCACTGTTATCCACATTAGAAGAAATATTAGCCTTTTTCTGAATGTTTTTAGTACTCATACTTGCATAAGCATTCAGCTTTTCCTGCTGTTCCTTCATCTTCTCCAGCTTCTTGGCACTCTTGGCTGAATTCTTCTTGATAATATCATCAAAATTCATCTTATCGATGTGCTTATTGATCACTACCTGCTGGATACTTCTGACAACACTACCTGCTACCCAGTAAAGACCCAGACCGGATGGTAATGTGAAGCAGAACCATGCAGACATCAGAGGCATGATCATGTTCATGGTCTTCATGGAAGAAGCCATTGCTGCAGCCTGATCATTACCATTAGAAGAAGTATCCTGCTGTGGCATCAGCTTTACGTTGATCCACTGTGTCAATGCAGACAAAACCGGAATAGCGATTGCTCCGATTACTAAAAGCCATGCTCCGTTAGCCCATGCTTCCTTCAACACATAAGAAGGAGAGTTGCCGATATTCAGTCCTAAAAAATTATTATACTCTTCCAGCTTGCTTACCGTATTGGTCACATCTGCTGCAAGAGAAGGGAACTTCTCACTGATACTTGCAAAATCAGCGGTAGATGCTTTATTCAGACAGTCAATGATTGTATTCTGAACATATTCAGTATGTGTTCCTGCTACAAAACCTGCATTGGTAAACTGCTTGCTGTACATAGCGGAATTACTCAGATTCTGAACCAGCTCTGTTGCACCGGCTGTATCAATAATATTATCTACCAGAGGGAAGAAGGCTTCCTTAACTCTGCCTACATAGGCCGGAATTGCATAAATTACACGATACAGAGCAAACAGAATAGGCATCTGGATCAGCATATACAGACAGCTGCCTGTAGGAGATACTCCATACTTGGCATAAACTGCCTGAATTTCCTGATTCTGTGCCAGCTGTGCATCCTGATCCTTACGATTCTTGTATTTTGCCTGAATTGCCTGAATCTCGGGATTCATTTTAGCAGAAAGTTTGGAGAATTTCTGCTGTTTGATGGTAAGAGGCATCATCAACAGGTTCACAACAATTGTAAAAAGGATGATTGCGAGACCGATATTAGGAATACCGATCATGTTCAGAACTTCGAAGATTCCTTCCATTATCTTACCAAGCAGCCAGGCTACCTGTCCGATAATGAATGTGGAATTCTGTGTCAAAAGAATACCGTTCATTTATCCTCCTAATATTTGCCACCTTCTATCGGATATTCTCAAGGTACAGGATCATATCCTCCTTTAGAGAAAGGATTACATCGAAGAATTCTCCATGCAGCCAGAAGTCCTCCCTTGATCACACCATATTTTTCAATGGCTTCCAGACCATATTGAGAACAACTGGGAACATAAGGACACTTCGTACCTTTGTACGGTGAAATATATTTCTGATAGAACCTAATCATGGCTATAACTAATTTTTTCATATACAAATTTTATTTAATCCTGATAAAAATAGATTTTTATCAGATGATGAAGTTTTGCAAGATGCAGCAGCGCACTTTCCGCTTCTTCATATCCTATAGAAGCTGCGGCCGGTCTTGCAATGATTACCATATCCAAACCACTATTGAATACACTTTCATGTAATCTGTAACTTTCTCTGACCAGTCGTGTAATCCTGTGTCTTACCACACTATTACCGACTTTTTTACTGGCATAAGATCTGCCATTCTTGTACACAAAACGGAACTGCTGATTATTTTTTAATGATTCCGAAAACTGCATGCACTCCTCCAACCGTGAAAGTTAAGAGAAAAAAAGGTCACATTGCTGTGACCTATGCGGATAATTTCTTTCTTCCTTTTGCACGTCTTGCTGCTAAAACTTTTCTTCCACCGGGAGTACTCATTCTGGCTCTGAAACCGTGAACCTTGGAATGGGAACGCTTTTTAGGCTGAAATGTCATCTTCATGGAAAGGCACCTCCTTCTCTAAACCTTCTTATATAAAAAGGTAAACATATTTTTCAACATTTGGACGCATAAAAAATGCGCCTTCCTTTCGGAAAATAGCATATTGATTGTAATGTAAAAGCCCGTCAATGTCAAGCAAAATTCAATAAAAATGCTGAAAAATCAAGAGAAATAGGGCTTTCTGAAATTCATAAAATTTTTTAAATCGAGTTATCCACATAGATATACACCATATTTACCCACAAACGAGTTATCCACAGCCTGTTGATTATTTGTGGATATTTATTTTTTTCACATGGATATTCTGTGTAAATTCGGTGTAAAAGTGGACAAGTTTACCGTAATTGTGGATATCTCGAAATTTGTCGTATTTATCCACATATACACATCACTATCCACATCCCCTGTTAATATTCCCAGTTATGAACAACTTTATCAACAATATGTGGATAACTTTATCCATGACCTGTTCATAACTTACATTTGAATTATTTTTAATTCTATTATACAATGAAATGGAGTTTCGTACAGTGGGACTCTTAGCGGGAGGAAATCAATGGACGCAATCAAAGAAAACTGGACAACTGTCAAAGAAGCTGTCAGAAGAGAATACAGTCTTTCTGACATTTCTTATCATACATGGGTGGAGCCTTTGGAGTTTCATAATGTAGTGAATGATGTAGTGAGCATTATCATTCCCTCGGACCAGGCCCATGCCCTGAATTACATTTCATCAAAATATAAGAGCTTTTTTCAGGTAACTATTACCGAAATGTTCGATCATCCTTATGATATCAACTTTATCCTGGAGAAGGATGTCAAGGCAGAAGAACCTGCTGAGAATGAAATGGCTGTTCCCAATCAGATCTATGGTATTAATTATGAAGATGCCCATCTGAACCCTAAGTACAAATTTGATACCTTTGTCGTGGGAAGTAATAACAAATTTGCTCATTCCGCATCCCTTGCGGTAGCGGAATCTCCGGGAGAAGTCTACAATCCTCTCTATTTATATGGAGGTCCCGGTCTGGGCAAGACTCACCTGATGCATTCCATCGGACATTTTATTTTAGAACAGGATCCGGACAAAAAGGTTCTCTACGTTACCAGTGAGGAATTCACAAACGAAGTAATCGAATCCATTCGTAGTGGTAATGCGGCTTCTATGACCAAGCTGCGTGAGAAATACCGTAACGTGGATGTTCTCATGGTCGATGACGTACAATTTATTATAGGTAAGGAAAGTACCCAGGAGGAATTCTTCCATACTTTCAATGCCTTGCATGCTGCCCATAAACAGATCATTCTGTCTTCCGATAAACCGCCCAAGGAAATGGAAACTCTGGATGAAAGATTCCGTTCCCGTTTCGAATGGGGCCTGATTGCTGATATCCAGCCGCCCGATTATGAGACCCGAATGGCAATTTTACGGAAAAATGCAGAGACCTACGATCGTCAGATTGATGAAGAGATCATCAAATACATTGCCACAAATATTAAATCCAATATTCGTGAACTGGAAGGCGCGTTTAACAAGATCATTGCTTTTGCAAAATTAAATAAGGTAGATCTGACTCTCTCCCTGGCAGAAGAAGCACTGAAGGATGTTATCTATCCCAACAAGCCTAAGGAGATCACTCCTACTCTCATTATTAATGTAGTGGCAGAGCATTTTGGCGTAAAGCCGGAAGATATTACTTCCAAGAAGAGAAATTCCGAGTTCGTACAGCCCCGTCAGGTCGTAATGTACCTGTGCAGAGAGCTGACGGATACCTCCTTCACTAATATAGGAAAGCTTTTGGGCAAAAAAGACCATACAACGATCATTCACGGCGTAAATAAAGTGTCTGCAGAGATCCAGACGAACGAAGAACTTCGTAATAAAATCGATATTATCACAAAGAAGATAAATCCTTCTTAGAAGATATCTGTTAATAATTTTTCTTATTCTGAGGACAAGTTGTGTATATCTTTGGAATAAACGGTGTTCATCTGTTGATAACTTGTTTTAAGGTTCCGGAACAGAATCTGGACGGTGTGAATAATCTGAGAGTTGTTCTTAGGTTATTCTGCCAAATCCACTAAGATTTCCATTCCATTTTGCCTTGAAAAATAGTATAATAAGACTGGTTATGCACATATCAACACCCCTTATTAAGGTGACTACGAAATTCTTTTAATATTTTTATACAACGCGTATCTGCGCGTACGCAAATCAACCAGAAAGGAAGTTATGCACACATGAAATTAGTCTGTTCGAAAGCCAATCTTTTAAATGGCGTACAAACTGTATCAAAAGCTGTTCCCAGTAAGACTACCATGTCTATTCTGGAATGTATTTTAGTAGATGCTACCAATGGAGAGATCAAGTTAACTGCCAACGATATGGAACTTGGTATCGAGACTACCATAGAAGGACAGATCGTAGAAAAAGGTATCATTGCTCTGGATGCAAAAATGTTCCTGGAAATCGTACGTAAACTTCCTGACAGTGACATTACCATTGAGACTGATGCTTCCTTCAAGGTAGTTATTACCTGTGAAAAAGCAAAATTCACGATCATCGGTAAATCTGGTGAAGATTTCTCTTATTTACCGGCAGTAGAAAAAGATGACAGTATTGTCATGAGTCAGTTTACACTGAAAGAGGTTGTAAGACAGACCATCTTCTCTATCTCTGACAATGATAACAATAAGCTGATGACAGGTGAACTTTTTGATATTAACGGAGAAGAGTTCAAGATCGTGTCCCTGGACGGACACCGTATCTCCATTCGTAAGATCCAGCTGAAGAACAGCTATTCTCCGAAAAAGGTAGTTGTTCCCGGAAAGACTCTGAACGAGGTAAGTAAGATTTTACCCGGAGATGCAGACAGTGATGTAACGATTTCCTTTACAGAAAAACATATTGTATTTGAATTTGATAAGACCGTTGTAGTATCCCGTCTGATCGAGGGAGAATATTTTAAGATCGACCAGATGCTTTCCAGCGATTATGAGACCAAAGTAAGAGTCAACAAGAAAGAGTTCTTAAGCTGTATCGATCGTGCTACTCTTCTGGTAAAGGAAGGCGATAAGAAACCTATTATCGTAAATATCACAGACAGTGGAATGGAACTTAAAATCAATTCCGCTCTGGGAAGCATGAACGAAGAAATCGATATTCAGAAACAGGGTAAGGATCTGATGATTGGATTCAATCCCAAGTTCCTGATCGATGCTCTCCGTGTCATCGATGATGAGGAAGTGGATCTGTATATGGTAAATCCCAAGGCACCCTGTTTTATCAAGAATGCAGAGGAAAGCTATATTTACCTGATCCTTCCCGTGAACTTTACAACAGTTGCTTAAACTTAAGAACAGAGGTTAAATCAATGCATACGATCCGTTTAAAGGATGATTATATTAAGCTTGGTCAGGCATTAAAGGCAGCCGGTGTGGTAGAATCCGGCGTGGATGCCAAGTTCGCCGTACAGGATGGCCTGGTAAAGGTGAACGGACAGACGGAATTGCAGCGTGGCAAAAAGCTGGTATCCGGAGATAAAGTGGAATATGATGGCGAGACCATCGTAATAGAATAAGCAGGTTACTATGATCATCAAATCAATCGAATTGGCAGATTACAGGAATTATGATTCTCTTGTCCTGCAGTTTGACCGGGGGACAAATATCCTCTACGGAGACAATGCGCAGGGCAAGACCAATATTCTGGAAGCAATCTATGTAGCTGCCACCACAAAATCGCATAAGGGAAGCAAGGACAGAGAAATCGTTAATTTCGACAAGGTAGAGGCACATATCAGAACTTATCTCGAGAAAGACGGTAAAGAAATCCGTGTGGATATGCATCTGAGAAAGTCTAAATCCAAAGGAATTGCCATAGATGGCCAGAAGATCAAGAAAGCAGCGGATCTTCTGGGGCTTTGTAATGTTGTGTTTTTTTCTCCGGAAGACTTGGGAATCATTAAAAATGGTCCCTCTGAGCGGAGAAGATTTGTAGATATGGAACTGTGCCAGCTGGACAATTTCTATCTCTACAATCTCAATCATTACAACAAAATTGTCAATCAGCGTAACAAGCTTCTCAAAGATATGTATATGAATCCGGATCTGAAGGAAACTCTGACTATCTGGGATATGCAGCTGGTATCTTACGGAAGTAAGATCATAGAGAGAAGAAAGCTGTTCGTGGAACAGCTCAATGAGATCATTTATGAGATTCATAAAAAATTATCCGGTGGGCGGGAAGAAATCCGTATCCAGTATGAGCCGGATGTGGAACTGGATGAATTTGAAAGTAAGCTGAGAAACAGTCAGGACCGGGATATGCGGGCAAAAATGACATCTGTGGGACCCCACAGAGATGATTTTTCTTTTCTGGTAGGGGACGTGGATATCCGTAAGTTCGGATCCCAGGGGCAACAGCGTACTGCTGCTCTTTCCTTGAAATTATCCGAGATCGAGCTGGTAAAAAGGATTACGAAAGATACGCCGGTATTATTACTTGATGATGTATTGTCTGAACTGGACAGTAACCGGCAAAACTATCTGTTGAACAGTATCGGGGATATTCAGACCATCATTACCTGTACCGGTCTGGAGGAATTTGTAAATAACCGGTTTGAAATCAACCGGGTATTCAAAGTATCCGCCGGAACTGTCACCTGTGTAAATGAAAATATGGGACTGAAATCCGAACCGGAAGAAACTCCGGCAGATGAGTATAATTTTGGCAGCCTGTAGGGCAGAATGTGAGGAATCATGAGCGAAGAAAATATGAACAATACCGCGGTAGAACATGAATATGGTGCGGATCAGATTCAGATATTGGAAGGTCTGGAAGCTGTAAGAAAGCGTCCGGGAATGTATATTGGTACCACATCCAGCAGAGGACTGCATCATCTGGTATATGAGATCGTAGACAATGCGGTGGACGAGGCTCTTGCAGGATACTGCGATACCATCGATGTACAGATTAATTCCGACAATTCCATCACCGTTGTCGATGACACCCGGAGCAACGAATCCGCCTGTCGGCTTCCAGTTATCGGCTCCTTTTGCAATGCCGGCTGCCAATCTTTCTTCTTCCGAGCGATACCAGGCGTCGCGTCCTGCCAATGTCTCCGGACTTTTACCCGATTCGTAAGCAGCACGGGCAGACATAGAATAGAGGTCGGCACCTACTTTCACATCGAATACCGCTACCAGCGAAAGATTCTTGTAGGTAAAGTTGGTGAGTAATCCACCTGTCCAGTCCCAAGAGGCATTACCCAATACGTGGTTGCTCTTGTCATATTGCGGCAGACCGGTTTGCGGGTCAATCAGAATATCTCCCTTTTCGTTCCGTTGGAAGTCCGGGCCTACAATAGAACCAAAGTTCTCGCCTACCTTAGCGGCCACCTGAACGTCGAGCCAAGACGCCTTTTCCAGTTCAAACATATCTGATTCGCCATCCAGTTCTTTTACTTTGTTGCTGTTTTTGGAGAAGTTCAGATTAATGTCCCAGGAAAAATCGCGTGTTTGAATCGGTCGTGTGCTAAGGGCAATCTCAATACCTTTGTTTTCTATCTTGCCGGCATTAATCAAGCGATAGTTGTAACCGGTTGTCCAGGAACTTGCCATTCCCATAATCTGGTTTTTACTGATTTGAGAATAGTAGGTGAAATCCAGTCCGATACGGTTCTTCAGGAATTTCAATTCCAATCCCATTTCCACGGAGTTTGTTTTGGTTGGTTTCAAGTCTTTGTTGGGGATGGTTCCGTTATCGATATATCCGATGGTATATCCGGGATAAGCATATTTGGATTTCGTATAGACGAGTCCCAATTGATAAGGATCGGTATCGCTACCCACTTGCGCCCATGACATACGTAACTTTCCGTAAGGCAGGAGGTCGCCCAGTTTTGTCAGCTCGGAGAATACAAAGCTGCCGGAGAAAGAAGGATACAT
>OHSJ01000695.1_pt1 | contig 12741 bp, 10 predicted proteins | sample 1578561 | NCBI WGS metagenome assembly OHSJ01 (sample SAMEA3879571, study PRJEB24766) | human gut metagenome | biome: human-associated habitat; feature: feces | place: USA | collected 1985/1987 | reverse complement strand
GAAGCAGGTGTTCATTTTGGACATCAGACAAGAAGATGGAACCCTAAGATGGCTCCATACATCTACACAGAGAGAAATGGTATCTACATCATCGACCTGCAGAAATCTGTAGGAATGGTTGACGATGCATATAAGGCTGTTTCTGACATCGCTGCAGAAGGCGGTACAGTTCTTTTCGTAGGAACAAAGAAACAGGCACAGGATGCAATCAAAGCTGAGGCTGAGCGTTGCGGAATGTATTATGTAAACGAGAGATGGCTTGGAGGAATGCTTACAAACTTCAAGACAATCCAGAGCCGTATCAAACGTCTGAAAGACATCGAGGCTATGGCTGAAGACGGAACATTCGATGTACTTCCGAAAAAAGAAGTTATCGAGCTGAAAAAAGAATGGGATAAGCTGGAGAAGAACCTCGGCGGAATTAAAGATATGAAGAAGCTGCCAGATGCTATCTTCATCGTAGATCCGAAAAAGGAAAGAATCTGTGTACAGGAAGCACATACACTCGGAATCCCGCTGATCGGTATCTGTGATACAAACTGTGATCCGGAAGAACTGGATTATGTAATCCCGGGAAATGATGATGCAATCAGAGCTGTAAAACTGATCGTTTCCAAGATGGCAGACGCTGTGATCGAGGCAAATCAGGGAGCAGCAGAAGATGGTTATTACGAAGATGCTGATGTAGAAGCAGCAGAAGCTGAAGAGGCTGTAGAAGAGTAATATCAGTTCTTGATATGAAAAGAAATGCGTTGCTGTTTACAGTATTCTGTGACCAGCAACGAGAATGCTTCAGCCTGATCAACAGGTTGAGGCATTTTGTATATACTTTAGTATGCGGGAAAATCTGCAGGTAGGAGATTTTCTGTATAAAAGTTTTATAGAGACAAGCAACAGATAACTATGAATAATGGAGGAAAATTATCATGGCAATCACAGCAGGAATGGTAAAAGAGTTAAGAGAAATGACAGGTGCAGGAATGATGGACTGCAAAAAAGCACTCTCCGAGACAAATGGAGATATGGATGCAGCCGTTGAATTCCTGAGAAAGAACGGACAGGCTAAAGCTGAGAAGAAAGCTGGAAGAATTGCAGCAGAAGGTATCGTTAAGACTGTAGTTAAAGATGATAAAGTAGCAGCAATCGTAGAAGTAAACTCTGAGACAGACTTCGTTGCTAAGAACGATGAGTTCCAGGGATTTGTAGAAGCAGTAGTAAATCAGGTTGTAGATTCTGATGCAGCAGATATGGATGCATTCATGGCTGAGGCATGGGAAGCTGATACAACAAAGACTGTAAAAGATGCTCTCGTAGAGAAGATCGCAGTTATCGGAGAGAACCTGAACATCAGAAGATTCGAGAAAGTTGCAGCAGACAACGGTGTGGTTGTTCCTTACATCCACGGTGGCGGACGTATCGGTGTTCTTGTTGTTGCTGACACAGATGTTGTTAACGACGAGATCAAAGCAGCACTGAAGAACGTAGCTATGCAGGTTGCAGCTATGTCTCCGAAATATGTTTCCCGTCAGGAAGTGGCTCAGGATTACCTTGATCACGAGAAAGAGATCCTTCTCGCTCAGGCTAAGAAAGAGAACCCGGAGAAACCGGAAAACATCATCGAGAAGATGATCATCGGACGTCTGAACAAAGAGCTCAAAGAGATCTGTCTGCTTGATCAGGTATACGTTCAGGACAGCGACCTTACAGTAGGAAAATACGTTGATAAGGTAGCAAAAGAGAACGGTGCAAACGTTAAAGTTACAAAATTCGTTCGTTTCGAGACTGGTGAAGGAATCGAAAAGAAAGTTGACGACTTCGCAGCAGAAGTTGCAGCTCAGGCTGGAATGTAAGCGTCTAGCACAAGCACGGCGTATATAAAAAGAAATCCTCGACACAAGTTTACTTGTGATCGAGGATTTCTTTTTATATGCATCGTGCGACGCACGTATAGCGAGATGAAGCGAAGCGAAATCGAGCTAAGCGTGCTTGTGCGGATGTCTTGATGCACCTACAATGCACAAGCTGTACCTAGACCAAAACCCCACAAGTTTACTTGTGATCGAGGATTTCTTTTTATATGCATCGTGCGACGTACGTATATAATGCCTAAGAAAAGACTTGACTTTCAGATATTACAAGTGTAAGATTTAAGAAAATAAAAGCGTTGAAAGAAAGTGGTATCTATGAAAAGAAAACGGAAAAAGCAAAACACTCAAAAATCTTACATTTGTAAGATTTTTGGGCTGATAGTGGCTATAACAGTAATTGCTGTTTCAGGAGGTGTTTTATTAAAAAGGACGATAACGGAATCACCAGAAGACACACTTGTGGAATATATGAACCATATTGAAAAAAAGGAATATGAAGTAATGTATACTATGATAGATTCAGATGAAAAAGTTTATCTGACAAAAGAAGAATACATACAACGAAATTCTAAGATATACGAAGGAATAGAGGTCAGTGACATTAAAATCAGTCATATAGCTGTGAAAGAGAAAAAAGCAGATACAGTTACGCTTTCGTATGAAACATCATGTAATACAATTGCCGGAACAATACAATTTGACAATATGGCGGAACTGAAGAAGACGAAACAGGGATATAAATTAGTATGGCAGGATAGCCTGATTTTTCCAGATTTAGAGAGTGATGATAAAATAAGTGTTACTACATCAAAAGCGGAGAGAGGAGAAATATTAGACCGAGATGGTAAAATGCTTGCAGGAAAAGGAGTAGCAACATCAGTTGGCATTATACCGGGAAAGCTGGAAGACAGGAATGTATCTATTGAAAAAATAGCGGAGTTATTAGAGATAGATGTAGAAACAATAAATAACAAACTCACAGCAAAGTGGGTAAAAGAAGATTCTTTTGTACCAATTGAAACTATTCCGAAAGTAGAAGAAATAGATTTAATGAAAATACAGCCAGAAGAAAAGACACTTGAGGAGCAGGATTGTCAGAATAAACTTTTGGAAATTCCAGGGGTTATGCTATCAGATGTGGAAGTTAGAACCTATGAGTTAGGGGAAGCAGCAGCTCATTTAATTGGTTATGTACAGTCTGTAACAGCAGAAGATTTGGAAAATCATCCAGGGGAAGGATATTCAGCTGAAAGTGTAATCGGAAGATCTGGGGTGGAAAAGTTATACGAAAAGCAATTAAAAGGAAAAGATGGTTGTGATATAAAGATTTTGGATAGTGATGGGGAAGTAAAAGAGGTTCTTGCAAGTATTTTTAAAGAAGATGGTATGGATATAAGATTAACGATAGATTCCGATTTGCAAAAATCATTATACGAGCAGTTTAAAGAAGATCCGGGGTGTTCTGTCGCAATGAATCCTTATACGGGAGAAGTATTGGCTTTGGTAAGTACCCCATCTTATGATAATAATGAATTTATACGGGGCTTATCATCAGAGAAATGGACATCATTAAACGAAGATGAAAAGAAGCCATTATATAATCGTTTTCGTCAAGTATGGTGTCCTGGCTCAACATTTAAACCAGTTGTGGCAGGAATTGGGTTGAAAACGGAAAGCATAGATCCAAAAGAAGATTTTGGAAATGAAGGTTTGGCATGGCAGAAAGATTCGTCTTGGGGATCTTATCAAGTGACAACACTTCATGAATATGAACCGGTTATTATGAAAAATGCAATTATCTATTCTGATAATATTTATTTTGCAAAGGCAGCTCTTAAAATTGGTAGTGAGAATTTTATGAATACTTTAAATGAAATAGGATTTAATCAGAATATGCCGTTTGAGATTGCGATGCAGGAATCAACATATTCCAATACAGATAAAATAGAAACAGAAATACAATTGGCAGATAGTGGTTATGGGCAAGGGCAGATTCTTGTAAATCCATTACATCTGGCAAGTATTTATACTTCATTTTTAAATGAAGGGAATATGATAAAACCGTATTTGAAATACAAAGAAGAAGCATCCGGTGAAACATGGATAGAAAATGCGTTTAGCAAAGAAAATGTAGAAGAAATTATGCAAGGGGTGGAAGGTGTTGTAAATGATCCGGAAGGAACCGGATATGCTGCACATCGTGACGATATTTTGCTGGCTGGAAAAACAGGGACAGCCGAGTTGAAGGCAACGAAAGAAGATACTTCTGGCAAAGAAATCGGGTGGTTTTCGGTGTTTACGGCAGATAAAAGCGTGGACAAACCAATTCTTCTTATCAGTATGGTTGAGAATGTGAAAGGAATCGGTGGAAGTGGTTATGTTGTTAAAAAGGATGCAACCGTATTGGAGGAATATTTTGAAAAATAAAAAAATTTTTACGGGGAATTATTACATATGTAAGATATTTGCGATGATATTGATAGTTCTTATTGTTTTTACAGGGTGCGGACAAAATCGAATTACGGAAAAAGAAGAAAAGAAAGAAACCGTAGAATCTGAAATGAATGCAGAAGTAAAAAAAACAGCACAAACTTTTCGGTCTGTTTATATGAAGGAGAAGTCGGAGTTAAATACATTAAAGGTGAAAAGAAAAATTATCAATTGTCTGGAAGAAAAAGGATATGCGGCAGTAGATTGTGATAATCAGATTGATATGGTCAATCGTGAAAAAGTAGAAGAATTTTGCAAAGCAGCGGAGAAAGAAGAACAGGCAGCAGTAGATATTGTTGTTGTATTTGATGAAGGGGAAATTATACAATATCATTTAGAGTCAATGAATGGAAAGATAAATGTTCGATTATGTCAGGTTAAATGGAAGGATAATAGCCCACAGGCTAATTATTATGATGAATATGAAGCATATGAGTGGAAATATACAGAAAAAGGATACTTGTTTCTGGAGGAATATCACCCACCGGGATTTGATGGAGCACCGGGTGAAACTGGATTCAGAGTGCAGCCATTAGATAAAACATGCCGAGAATTGAATCGAAAATATGTTATGCCGTTGGGGTATGCACTTAATAATCTGTTGATTACAAATTGGGATAACCAGAATTATACGGAACTTGATTTTTATGATCTTTATGAAAAAATGTATTATATGAAATATGGAAAGCAAGTTCCATATGAAGCAAATTATGGTGGAGCAGAATATGAAGTTCCAAAAGATGAGTTTGAAGAGGTTATAAAGACCTATTTACCATTTAGTAATAGCGAGATTGAAAAAGGAACTTTTTATAACTCTGATAATAGAACTTTTAGATACAGACCGCGAGGGTTATATGATTGTGAATTCCCATATGAGCCATATCCGGAAGTTATCTCATATGAAAAATTACAAGATGGAACATTAAAACTTACGATAGAAGCAGTATGGGAAATCAGAATGTTAGATCAGGCAATCACCAGTGAATTGATGATAAAACCTATGGAAGACGGAAGTTTCCAGTATTTATCAAATAAGGTAATCAAGTCAGATCAAAATGCAAATGCAGGGTGGTATATGCCAAGGTTAACAGAAGAAGAGTGGGAAGAGAATTACAGTAATAATTAGGGGGCAATATGAAAAGAAAAAGTATTTTGTTAGTACTTTGTATAGGAATGATTCTGACTTCCTGTGAAAGTAAGATATCGTTAAACAGCACAGATGTAAAAAATGAGAAGAATCAGAAAAACACTACCATGGAAAATCCGGATAAGGGATATAATCTACCAATCGATGAAGACAAGAAAAAGGAAGCTGTGAACGATTGTGAAGAAATTATGGGCATTATCCGAGATATTTATTCTGAATATAATGGAATACAAGAAGCAGATCAGAATACTGCTGAGCAAATGATGAATCGGATGAAAGAAATTATCAAACAAAATGGGAATCCGGTCATTGGTTCCGATCATTATTCTGTTATGGATAATTATCAGAAGATGGAACAATTTTTAAAATCTGCAGAACAAGAAGAAAAAGGAAGTGTAATTTTATATGAAGCAGATACAGATGGTGGAATTACCAGAAAAGAATATAGTTATGATGGAAAAGAAATGAGTGTGATGTCCGCAAAAATGATCTGGAGTGAGGATACAGAGCCTGTACTTACATACATATCGCTATCAAAAATAAAAGAATGGGCATATACTGAAAATGGGAATTTCTGTTATGAATTATGCGTACCTGAACCACCGGAAGTGACAGAGATTGTAGATGGAAGTTGTATTATCCGGGTAAAGCCTTTGAGTGAGGAGTGTCGGGAATATTCAAAAAAATATGTGAGTACGTTCGGCTATCAGGGAAACAATCTGTTATGTTCAAACTGGAATGCGGAGGATATGCAGGGGTTGGATTATAATGGACTTTATGAATATTTTTATCAAATGAAATATGGAGAAAAATTTACTGCAGAAAAAGAGGTTGTGGGAATTCCAGCAGAAGAGTTCGAAAATGTAATTATGACATATCTTCCTGTTACAAAAGAAGAATTGAAAGAATGGGCGGTCTACGATGAACAAAGTAATGTGTTTATCTGGGAACGATTGGGATGTGGTAATTATTCACCAACACATTTTGGCTTGTCTTTACCGGAAGTAACAGAAGTCAGGCACAATGAAGATGGAACCATTGTTTTGACAATTCATGCAGTATGTGATTCTGTTGTATGTAATGATGTTGTTATTACACACGAACTTACGATGAAAATTCAGGATGATGGAACGATTCAGTATGTTGGAAACAGGATTTTAGATAATGGTATTGATAATATACCGAGGTATCAGTACCGGTTAGGTAATTTGCAGAATTGATCAGTAGAGAAGAATGAAATAAAGAGAACTGATAACAGGAAATTATGCTATCAGTTCTCTTTATTTATTTCCAAATACCAAGATTAGAAAGTACAGATTCTGTTATTTCGGTAGCCTGACTTCCAGTTGCACCAGAAGAGGATTGAATATTTGTTGCGAAGTAGTAAGTATTATTCGATGTTTCAATGTATCCGATAAACCAGCCATTGACATCTTTACCATTGACACGCCCGGTTCCTGTTTTCCCGTAAAGAGAACCAGAAGAAGTAGTGGAAAGCAGCAGGGCTTTTTTTACTGCCTGGATATTTTTACTGTCAAAATGAAAATTATTTTGATAGAAATCCTGTAACAATTCCACCTGTTCTATGGGTGATATCTTCAGAGAGAAATCTGTCCAATAGAGATTTAGATTTGTTCCAGTATTCTGATTCCCATAGTTTATTGTCTGTAAAAATGTTCTTACGGCTTCAAAACCTGCCTGTGAATCAATTGCCTGAAAATACCAGTTTACGGAATTATGTATAGCCGAGGTTAAATCTTGATCGGCTTCCCATGAATTAAAAGGATATGGTTCTCCATTCCATGTGAAAGTGGAATGTTCTGGTGTAATAATTCCAGATTCCAAGCCAAGTAATGCATCATATATTTTATAAGTCGAATTCGGTGATACACGTGTGGAAGCATGATCCATATTATAAATATTCCATTTATCAGCAGACTGATTATATAAAACAAAACTTCCGGTGTAGTCCCCAAAATTGGAAGAAAGATTTAGCTGAGTAATATTCTTTTCGGTTGTGTCAAAATGATAGCCAGTCTGATCAGAAGCATAAACAGAAAGTATGGGAATGCATCCAATGATGATAGTAGAGACGAATATGCATATAAGATATCCACGAATTTTTTGTTTAAAAGTAGGTTGGTGGAATGATGCAATATTTAAAATGCGTCCTTTTAACTGTTTTATATTTCCACTGATTCCCATAGTAAGAGGGAATGGAGACAGAGCTATTGTTTCGGCAAAGTTAATCAGTGTATTTCCATATGACTTGTATTCTGTTTCTTTCAATAATTGTAATACAGCACTGTCGCAGGCAAGTTCCCGTTCCTGCCGTATTCTTTTTAGAAAATACCAGATTAGGGGATTGAACCAGTAGAAAACATTTACTGTATTTATCAAATATCCAATTAGAATATCTTTATGCTTGTAGTGCTGCAGTTCATGAAGAAGCATATATCGAATATCAGTTGAGCTTATAGTTCCAGCGTTAAAATCTGAAATCAAGTGAATTGGAAGATAAATGCGAGGATGCAGGAAACCAGCCAAAACAGGAGATTTCAAAAATGCTGTACTATAAATCGGAATGGTATGCTTGCTGTTCACTTCGTTTAAACATTCTATATAAAGAGCGTTTAGTTCTTCATTTTGAAGAGGTAAAGCAGAACTATGTAAGGCTTTTACTTGTTTTACTGAGCGGTAGAGAAGAAAAAACATTATGAATATACCGATACTCCAGAAAAATACAAGTAATGTGTGAATAAAAGTTGGTATTTGGGTGCTGACAGAGACAGCAAAATCATTTATTTTATCCAAATTATAACCATTACCAGAAAGAAAAGTGGTTTGAATGTCACCATTGGTACTTGAACTGGCTGTCAGCAAATGGCTCCACGATATAGAAGATGGGGCAGAGTTTATCGGTAAAAAGGGAACAATTAGAACGGCAAGAAATATAATCGAAAGATTATATTGCATACGTGCGGATAATTGCCTTTGCAATAAATTTTTTAATCCCAGTAAACTACCTAAAAAAATACAAATGATGGCATTACAGAGTAAAAATCGAAAACTAAAATATATCAAAATATGCTCCTCCCATGGTTAATGATTGGAAAGAAGATTCCGTAAGCTGGCAATGTCTTCTTCAGACAATTTATCATCCTCAATGTAAGAGGCAAGCATAGAAGTGATATTACCATTATAATATCGCTTTAAAAAAGAATTACTTTCCTGCCGAATATATTCGTCTTCCTTGACCAATGGAGTATAGACAAAAACCCGGCTTTGTTTTTCGTAGGTTAGTGCTTTTTTAGAAACGAGACGTTTAATCAATGTCTGAATTGTTTTAGGACTCCAACGGGAAATTTGTGTTAATTTTTCAGTAATTTCATTGGTGCTGATTGGTGCGTATTTCCAAACGATTTTCATAACTTCAAATTCAGCTTCTGAAATTTGAGGCAGATTGCTCATGTGATATTCCTCCAAATCTTACAAATGTAATAAAAATATTATATATCTTAAAAGGTTATTCTGTCAACGAAATAAAAACTTGACTTTGGTACTTGATTACGGAGCATTAAAAATAAATGCGGAATAATATACACAGGTGTGGAAAGAACCATATTATGGGGCAGAAGATAATGTTATGGGCATAATTCGGAGAATCAGAAAAAAGATTGAGCCAGATTCTGCAAAACCAAGATACATTTTAAATGTATGGGGTATGGGATATAAATTTAATGGTGAATTGATGAAATGATGGAATATAAAATTGGGCATAATAAGTAAAGATACCAAAAAAAGCAGGAGAAATTTTTATGGAAAATGATATTTGGAATGAAATATCCTCTTTTTTGAACCAGTTGCGTTGTGAGAATATAAACAGAGAAAGTTATATCTATTTCCAAGAACTTGCAAATATTCAGTTGAAGAAGAAAATGGAAAAAGAAAAGGTGAATAAACTTCTCGATCATATAAGTTATGAGGACAGGGAGAAGTTGAAGCAATATGGAGAAATTTTGGAAGAAGAAGCGTTTGTGTCAGAACAAAGGGCATATTGTCAAGGATATGTAGATTGTATTCAGTTATTGGCTGGTTTAGGACTCTTGAAAAAATCGACGGATATGGAAAAAATAATTAGCGAGATGAAAAGCAATTAAGTGTGTCGTGGAGGGAAATGTAGTATTTGATAGATAATAGGATGTTCGTAAAGAAGAAACAGTTATGTTATATCAAGTTGTAATGATATAGCATAACTGTTTTTAACATATGGTAATAGTATTTATTCCACTAATTTTAAATATCGGTAATTATCAGCTATTTATCGGTATTTTACAAGTTTTATTTTGTATCATTAGTAGTGTCTACGTTAGAAATAAAAGGATTAGAATCTAGCAGAGCTGTCGTAGTTGCAAGAATTACCTGTAACTGATAATCATTGCACTGATTTAAGAGCCGAAGAATCTGATCATATGTAGAATTATTTTTATTCTGATTTGGATAAACGTAGTCATCAGCAGAAATATTTAAAGTCTGCATGGTTTTACAAAATAATTCCAGACTGGGACCGCCTTTATGGCGTTCGAGGTCTCCAAGATAAGCCGCCGATATTCCGAGTTTTTCAGCAAGAGCTTCTTGTGTTAAATGCATTTCCATACGCCCTTGTTTTACTAAAGTGGCAAATAATGTTTTTGGAATATCCATGTTTATATACCTCCATAAACTTAGTGTATTACCCTAAATTTGAAAAGTGAAAAGGGTGTAACATTAGAAAAAACACAGGGTATTACCCAATGAATGAGAAAGCATACAAATCTCTTTCGGTTAAAAAAAACAGATTCCGAAAGAGCAGTATTTGTATGCTTATTTCTTTTCCGGAATCTAACCGGAGAAAATATGGTTCTTAGCAAGAGTTCAGCTAAAAAATTCTGTTCAACAGAAGGTATTCAATTAAAAAAATCTCAACGATTTCATTAGTAAATGTTGGAATTGAAACTAGGGTAAGAGCCAATAATGAATCCAGGGTAATAAAATATCGAATTAAATGCGTCCATAGGAGTGAAATCTGTCAGGGCGTTTTTTGTTACCTAAATATTGGGAATGAACAATTCAAAATAAGGGCGATTGTTCGTATTCGTGCCCCGCCTACTGATCTGAATTCAAAAAAATTCAGATCGGAGGAAAGGACATGGAAGGCAGACAGCCAAAAAGAAGAAAAGATAAATACAACCCATATGAAATCTATGAGAAGGACGGAAAATATTATGTTTCATTCCGCAATGGTGAAAAAGAGTACAAGGATTTGGAAATAGGAAAGAGTGTATATGAGGCTTTTAATACGTTTGAATTGCAGGATGTGTCGCATATGAATGTTGTGGACAGGCACATTGAGCAGTCAGAAGTATGGGATTCCAGTTTGTATGAACGGATATTTCAGAAAGAAGAAAGTGTAGAGGATACGGTTCTGAATAAACTGGAAGCGGAACGTTTACATAGTGCAATTCAGCAGTTGTCGGAAATTCAGAGAAGACGATTGATGAAGTATTATTTTGAAGATAAGAATTATGAGCAGATTGCACAGGAAGAAGGCTGCTCTTTTCAAATGGTAGCAAAGTCTGTAAAAGCAGCAATCAGAAATTTGAAAAAGATTTTGAGATAGTGGGTTGAAAAATAGCGTTTAAGTGAGGAAACAGGTGGAGAGGTACGAAAACTCTCTGCCTGTTTTCCTTTTCGGCAAGCAGGGATGATCTTTGACAACCGAATACCCATTCATCAAGCACATTCCTATTGCCATTGCGAAAGCATGAGCCACATTAGCGGCTGCGCCACGATCTGCGGGAAATAAAGCAACGAGATTTCACCTGTATTTGTTTTTAGGTCTATGGCTTTCATTTCCTGCAAGGAGCGAATAACAGTCGGCTATCAGTATCGGGCGGCTCCCAATATGGCGACGACAGGCAATAGGGACAATGATACTCCTGTTTAGTCACAGTCCGAGCGTTGAAGCGTTTTTTCGTGCGTGATCCGTCGCAGGCAATGAGAGCAGCCGGCAGAGAACCTGCCGGGGGTGAGATTCCCGTGGAGCTGACAAGCCGCCAGCCGTTTGATGACTTCCCGCAGCAATCCGGGGTGTCGAGGACAAATAGGATTGTTTCTTTATACAAGGTCAAACGGCAGGACGGGTCTACTGAAACGGAGAATTGTTTATATCTTTCCGACCTTAATTCTGTTCTGCCTTTGACCTCTACATAGGCGGTAACCGCCTAAATTTTCAAAGGAGGTCATAACACTATGAATCACACATATTTACGAGGCGATATGTATTACGCCGATTTGGGACACGGGATCGGCTCGGAACAAGAGGGCTACCGTCCCGTCGTTATCATTCAGAACAATGTCGGCAACAAGCACAGCCCTACGGTTATTATCGCTTCTATCACAAGCAAAAAGGACGCAAAGCCGAAACTACCTACCCACTACTACATCGATGCCGAAAACGGCTTGGAATTGCCCTCTATCGTCCTTTTGGAACAACTGCGAACCGTGGATAAACGCCGCTTGGGGGACTTTATCGGTCACTTGTCCGAAAAGCATATACACGGTATCAATCACGCTCTGGCAGTCAGTATCGGTCTGATCGAGAGCGTACCGAAAAAGTTGATTCTTTGTCTTTGCAGCGCTTGTGCCGACAATTTCTACGGTACGGGCGCTTATTCTTTACGCAGGATTGACCCGCAGCAGACCGAGAAAGACACCTGCACCTATTGTAATCAGCGAAAAGGATATGACTACGAGATTATCCCGAAGAACCGTTAAGGGGGCTGCCTATGGAAAAAGTCTTGTTGAGTGTAAAAGAAATGATGGCATATACCGGGTGGGGTGAAAATAAAGTCCGTGCGCTTCTCAATAACCCTACCATGCCATTTTCTTATAAAGCAAACCGCTTGCAATGCAACAAGCGGCTTTTTGATAAATGGATGGATTCGCAGTGTGGAAAGCAATGTCAGAAACGATTATAATAATAAGCGTCAGATTGCTTTTCCGCTTTATGGCCATCAGAAAGGATGGAACATAATGGGAAAAGACTTAAAAGGAAAAGAATTAGGAAAAGGAATTTCACAGAGAAAGGACGGTAGATATTGCGGAAGATTCACGGATCGTTTTGGACGGCGGCAATCCGTATATTCATTTAAGCTGTCCGAACTTCGTTCTCTTATGAATACCGCAGTCTACGAG
>OHSJ01000690.1_pt1 | contig 12834 bp, 10 predicted proteins | sample 1578561 | NCBI WGS metagenome assembly OHSJ01 (sample SAMEA3879571, study PRJEB24766) | human gut metagenome | biome: human-associated habitat; feature: feces | place: USA | collected 1985/1987 | reverse complement strand
CGCAGGGAATGGCCCTGTTTTTCCGCACTCTCCAGAAGTGCCTGAAATTCTTCTGTTGCCTGTAATTCACGAAATTTCTTTTCCAGTTTTTCCGGGTTGAGACGACGTACTCTCTCTTTTTCGGTTTCTTCCGGATCTTCTGCTGTATCTTCTATTGCTGCGCCTGCATCTTCATTTGCAAGCACCAGTTTTTCCTGTGTATATTCTTCGTTTTCCCCGCTGTACTCTCTCGGGTCTTTCAAAGAGCTCTCTGGCCCATCTGTATCTTCTGGCACAGACAGCGGCTCCGATTTCTCCTCTGCTTCCAGTGTCTCCTCTGTCATGGACAGAAACAGCTCTCTTACTTCCTCCGCAATGTTCACAAGCTCTGTCATTGCATTTTCGTGATTCTCGATCAGAGAATTAAATACCTCCTCTGTCTCCCGGCTGACTTCACTGACATCCGGCCAGAGTGCTGTATATTTTCCTTCAAATTCTGAACCTCTGGATAAAAGATCGATCTTTACCTTTCTGGCACAAAGGGCTTCTGCCAGGGCAAAAAGGCTGACACGTCTTCCCGGAAGGCTGGCTTTTTTTGTCACATCCGCAAGGAGCAGAAGTGCCAGTGTGTATTTCATTTCCGGACCGGAAAACACATCCGGAAGATAGATTTTTTCAAATTCGTAGGCATCTCTTCGATAACGCATCATATAAAGAAGTCCGGAAACATGATCTGGATGAAAATGTGTCAGAAGCAGATTTTTTTTGCGGATGGTGGTAAGATCTGAAATGATCACGTCAAAGACTTCTCTTCGCGGCCGTCCCTCGATCTTGCTGTTGGCTGCCCCGAAATCCACAAGCAGGCTGCTTTTTCTGTCACGAATGCAGAAACAGTCCCCGAATCCTACATTGTACATTCGTATTCTCATTTATTTTTCCTCTGGTTTCTTATTCAGCTGTCTTTTTTTCTTCTGTTCCTGTCATTATTTCTCAGAACCAGATCTGCATATCATACCAGGTTGCTCCACCATGGCAGGAATCTGCAACTCCCAGTTTCTTCATTCCATGACTCTCATAAAATGGGATCATATGTTCCTTGCAGGTAAGGATCAGAGCTTTTTTTCCACGTTCTTTCGCAAGATCCTTGAAGTATTCCACAAGTTCTCCTGCAATCCCCTGATGACGGTATTCCGGGATCACATTCAGCCCGAATACGGTCTGGATCTCTCCGTCTTTTTTGTGAAGGGTGATATCATGATAAAACTCATCCGGAAGTACCGGTTTATCTGTAGTTCCTCCGTTGATAAATCCTACAATCTGATCGTCCTTTACTGCTACTACAAAATTCTCCGGGAATGCTCCCATACGGTTCACAACGTCCTCATGACTTGCTGCCTCCGCAGGCGGGAAACAGATTGCCTCGATTTCTGCCAGACGGTCTGCCTCCCTTGGATCTGCAAGTCTGATCTGTAAATTTTCTGCCATTTTTTGTGGTCTCCTCTATATTATTTATTCCGTTTTCATCCGGTTTTGATTCTTTTTTAATTATATCGGGTGAGGGAAACTGCGTCAACGTGTAACATACAAAAAAGCCCTCAGTATTCGCACTACTGAGGGCTTCATTCTTTCGTCTTTGTATGCGGCATCACAGCACTGACTCGATCAGCCGCTTCGTATACTCCGTCTTCGGATTTTCAATGATCTCTTCCGGTGTTCCTTCTTCTTTCACATGCCCGTCATGCATCACGACCACCCGATCGCAGAACATCTGAACAAGGGCCAGGTCGTGGCAGATAAAAAGGAAGGACAGCTGTTTTTCTTTTTTAAGCTTCATGAGAAGCTCCATGATCTGTTTCTGTACCGTCACATCCAGGGCACTGGTTGCCTCATCACAGATCAGAACTTTGGGTTCTACAGCCAGGGCTCTGGCAATGGCCGCTCTCTGGCACTCCCCTCCGCTGACCTGATGAGGATAACGGTCTGCATATTCTGGAGTCAGGCCGCAGGTAAGAAGAAGTTTTTCCACACGGTTCCTGGTTTCCTTCTTACTTATCCCCATATTCCGGAGACTTTCCCCGATTCCGTCCCCAAGGGTACATCTGGGGTCAAAGGATCCTGCCGGTGTCTGAAAAATCATCTGCATTTCCCGGTAGATTTCCCGGAGATTTTTTCCCTTTGCATGTGTGATATCCCTTTCCATGAGAAAAATTTCTCCGGCGGTGGGTTCTGTCAGATGTGTGATCATCTTCGCCACAGTGCTTTTTCCTGAGCCGGATTCCCCTACGATTCCTAATACTTCCCCCGTTTTCAGAGAAAAGCTTACGTCTTCTACAGCCGTGAAGGATTTTTTACCGGTGGTGAAGCTTTTTTTCAAATGATGTACTTCCAGAATGTTTTTATTTTCTGTCATCATCTGCCTCCATTTCCGGTACCTGTACGTTTCAAACGAGGTACCGAACTCATAAGCTCTTTTGTATAGGGATCCTCCGGATCTGTCAGAACCTGAGCTGTTTTTCCGTATTCCCTCACCTTTCCGTTTTTCAGTACCAGAACCTTATCTGCCATTTTTTCCACCACGCTGATGTTGTGTGTGACAACGATCATGGCTGTTCCGTATTCCTTACGCATCAGCAGCATTTCCTCAACCACCTGTTTCTGTATGGTTACATCCAGAGCACTGGTAGGCTCATCTGCCAGAAGAAGCGACGGATTCTGCAGCATGGAAATACAGATTCCCACACGCTGATTCATACCGCCGGACAATTCAAATGGATAGCTTTGCAAAACACGTTCCCCATCCTTGAGGCCGATCTTAGCCATCATCCTGACGGTGCGCTCTGCACACTCTTTACGGCTGATTCTTTCATGCTCCCGCATACTCTCATAGATCTGAGCGCCTACGGTGCGGATGGGACAAAGGGCTGCTCCTGAATCCTGAAAAACCATGGCGATCTCTGGGCCCAGAAGTCTGCGTAATTCTTTTTCCGGCATATCCACTATATTTTTTCCCTTGTACCAGATATCTCCTTCTGTCACCATGCCTTCATTTCCCAGAAGTCCCATGATTGCCTTGATAATAGTACTTTTTCCGCTTCCGGATTCGCCTACTACACCCAGAATCTCCCCTTTATTCAGTTCCAGATCCACATCATGTACAACCGGCTCTCCGTTGTAGCAGATCGTCACATGCTCAAGCTTCAACAATGATTCCATCTTATTTCACTTCCAGATCTGCTGTGATCTCGTAATAATCACATGGATGGGCAGTCAGCCCCGATACATTTGACTTTGACACAAGTCCCATATTCAGATGAGAAACAAAGAAATACGCATCATCATCCAGAATGGTCTGCTGTGCGTCCACAGCAAGCTTGCTTCTCTCATCTGTATCAAAGGTCTCATGCAGCTTCGCCACGATATCATCAAGATCCGAATTGCTGTATTTGCCATAATTTTTGGCAGCATCAGATACAACTGTACTTGTGAAGAAATATTCCGGATCACCGGTAGGTGCAGTTGTAAGCGAACTTACATATACATCAAATTCTCCGTTCTTCGCATACGTCGCATGATCTGCTGTATTGTTAACATTGACCTCAATTCCAATGTCCTTTAAAGTGGACTGTGCATATTCTGCAAGCTTAGGCTGTTCCAGACGAGTCGGATAGGTCAGCCATGTGATGGACAGCTTCTTTCCGTCCTTATCTGCATAGCCATCTCCATCCGTATCTGTCCATCCGGATTCTTCCAGAAGCTTTTTCGCCTCTTCCGGATCATAGGACGGTGCCTTTACTGCATCGTTTCCATAGGAAAAGCTGCTTGGGAAGGCTCCCACTGCCGGAACACCTCGTCCTTCCATGATCACACTGCAGAAACCGTCCTTATCGATTCCCATCTCAATGGCTTTTCTCACATTCTGATCCTGCATCAGTTCAGATTTCATATTAAACTGCCCGAAGAAACAGCGGCTTGTTGCTACAGAACTGATCTGATAGTCCGGATTTCCGTCAAAAAGTGCATAGTTATCATACTGAAGTCCATAGGTTCCCTGTATATCGCCTGTCTGCAATGCTGCTGTCAGGGCACTTCCATCTGAGAAAGATTTTACGATAACGTTGTCTGCCTTTACATCTCCGCCCCAGTAATCCTCATTTTTTACCAGCTTGATCTCTGTTGGGGATACCTCTGTTGCAACATAGGGGCCTGTTCCTGCCACATTTGCAGAGCCGCCCTCTCCCTGTACGCCATAATCCATATCAATGATGGCACCATACGGGTCACCGAGATAATTGATCAGTGCCGGACATGGTTCGGAAGTATGGATTGTTACTGTCATTCCATCTGCTTCGATCTTATCGATCTTCATATCGTAAGGTGCACGGTCATGGTTTGCGATCAGATCTTCCAGACATTCCTTTACCGCTTCTCCGTCCATGGTTCTTCCGCTGGAAAATTTCACACCATCACGAAGGGTGATCTTTACTGTATTATCGTCTGTAAATTCATAGTCTGTAGCAAGCCACGGCTCTACCTCCATGTTGTCATTGTACTTAAACAGTGTTTCTCCTACGCCATAACGAAGACAGCTCCATCCGGAATAATTGTCGTGAGGGTTTAATCCTGCATCTCCCATTTCTTCACTATATCCGGTAGTTCCGTAAACAAAGGTAGTTCCTTCACTCTTTTCTTTGCTTTTTGCTGCTGCCGAAACTCCTGTCATGCTCATGACCATTGCCGCTGCAAGCACTGCTGCCAGAATCTTTTTCTTCATAATCTCCGCTCTCACTTTCTCTGTTATGCTTATTTATAAGTGCCTGTTATCCTCTTCTCCTGTTTCGTTCCTTCGGATCCATATAATCCCGGATCGTATCTCCCAGAAGATTAAAGATCATTACTGTAATAAAAATCGCCATTCCCGGCGCAAGTACCATCCACGGTGAAATCTGCAGCATACTTCTTCCATCATTGATCATACTTCCCCATTCTGCCATTGGAGGCTTTACCCCAAGCCCGAGAAAGGAAAGTCCTGCCAGCTCCATCATCATGGTTCCGATATCAAGAACTGACGTAACAAGGATGGGGCCTGCGATATTGGGAAGGATATGTTTGAGCAGAAGCTTTCCTGTACTGCTTCCGGAAAGCTTCGCCGCCATAAGATATGCGGAGTCCTTCTGAGTCAGAGTAAGCCCTCTGGCAAGTCTTGCAAACTTCGGCCAGCTGATCACTGCCAGGGCAATGATCGCATTCTGGATACCGCCTCCCAGAACACCTGCTACTGCCAGGGCAAATACCAGTCCCGGAAAAGCCAGGAACAAATCGGAGATACGCATCAGAACAGTATCGGCTTTGCCGCCCTTCCAGCCACAGAAAATACCAATAGCCGTTCCCACCACAGTGATCACTGCAACTAGGAGCAGCGTTGCATAAATACTGGTCGTACTTCCTATGATCACACGGGAAAGCATATCTCTTCCATAACGGTCTGTCCCGAGCAGATGCTCCGGTCCCGGCGGTTTCTGGGCAAGTGCCAGATCCTGGGCATAAGGATCATAAGGGCAGAGATATTTTGCAAATGCCGCTACAAACAGAAGCAATGCTGTAAGCACAAGAAAAAAGACAAGCTTTGCTTTTGTATGATTTTTCCGGATCTTCTGCTTCCGGACTGTGATATTATTTTTTCCAATCATGCTCTGTCACCTCCAAGTCGTACTCTCGGATCCAGATAGTGGTAAATAATATCTGTCACCAGATTTACCAGAACATAAATAACCGCCATCCAGGCCACATAAGCCTGGATGATCGGATAGTCACGCATGGTGATCGCATCTACCGCCAGTTTTCCGACACCATCCCACATAAAGATATTTTCCACAATGGCAGTTCCTCCCAGAAGATTGCCGATGGACAGAGCCAGCAGTGTGATGATCGTCAGCATGGAAGCCTTCATTACACTCTTCCAGATGATCACACGACTGCGGATCCCTCTTGCCCGGGCTCCGGTCACATAATCCTTATTCAGTTCTTCCAGAACCGTGGCACGCACCTGTCTGGTATATTTTGCGGCCATGGAGATTGCCAGTGTCAGTGTTGGCAGAATAATACTCTGTCCGAGATCTGTATTTGTGACTACCGGTAAAACGCCCAGCCTGATGGACAGAAAATACATCAGGACCATGGCAGCAAAAAAATTCGGCATGGAATTGCCGATAAAGCTTAAAAATCTTATCAGATAATCTACCCATTTGTTGTGCTTTACTGCTGACAGGATTCCCAGCGGGATCGCAAGAACAATCGTAAGAAGGATCGATGACAGAGTCAGCATCATCGTTGCCGGAAGCTTTGAAATAAAGGTTTCATAGACATCTCTGTGAGACACATAGCTCTCTCCCATATCTCCGGTTACCATTCCCGCAAACCAGGCAGCATATTGTACAAGGAATGGTTTATCAAGGCCATATTCTGCCTTTGCATTATCAATGACCTCCTGAGATACTGCAGAGCCTGCATTTTCATACATATAAGTTACTGCATCTCCGCCGGCAAGCCGCATCATGGCAAAAGAAAGAAATGTGATCCCGATCAGGACCGGGATCAGCTGCAGCAACCGTTTTATTATATATTTTCCCATATTTTCCTCTCCGCACTTTGTTTCTCAGTATTTCGAATAACAAAAGTTTAACAACGCGGCTGTTCTGCCACAACCCCGGCGGGGGGATTTTATATATTCCATTTTGTCATATATATGTATTCCATTATGTTCTTATATTCTCACACAATGACATGCGGATAATTCTTTCCAGCCCTCTCCAAGAGACTGTGGCTCTTCATACTCGATCAGCCTTCGTTTTCTCTCTTCCAGCGGATCCGGGATATGGAGCGCAGAAAGCAGGGACTGTGTATAAGGATGTTGCGGATTTTCAAAAAGCTCTTTTGTAGGTGCCATTTCTACCAGCTTTCCGTTTTTCATCACACCGGTTGTATCACTTAAAAAACGTACCATTGACAGATCATGGGCAATAAAAAGAAAAGAAAATCTTTTTTCCTGCTGAAGCTTTTTAAAAAGCATGACGATCTGTGCCTGGATAGAAATGTCCAACGATGCGATCGGTTCATCTGCAATGATAAGACGTGGTTCCATGAGAAGGCTTCTTCCTATGGCAACTCTCTGTCTCTGTCCGCCGGAAAGCTCTCCCGGCTTTTTCGACAGAATACTTTCATCCAGTCCTGTCTCCTTCAGGATTTCCCGAAGCCTGTTCTCCAGCATTTCTCTGTCACGGATCCTGCGGCTGATCTTTACAGGCTCCAGCATGATCTGCCGTATGCTCATTCGGGGATTCAATGCAGCGCCCGAATCCTGAAAGATCATCTGGATCTCCGTCTGCATTTTCTTCCGCATTCTGAAAGGATCCTTTTTATCCGGCACTCTTTCTCCCTGATAAAAGATTTCCCCGCCTGTAGGCCGGTAGATTCCTGCAAGCGTTCTGGCTGTCGTGGATTTTCCGCAGCCGGTCTCTCCCACCAGTGCCATGATCTCACCTTCCCGGATACGGAAGGAAACATCATCCACTGCATGGATCGTATAATCGGAACGGATACGGAAATGCTGCTTCAGATTTCTGGCTTCGATCAGTACAGGCGCCTGTTTCTGTTCTGTTTTCTGTAAAAATGACGCTTCCTTTTTATCCGGTTTCTGTTTACGGCCGCTGTTTTCCTGTAATCTGTCCTTCAAAATGGAAGGCTTTTCTATTTTCGGAGCTCTTTCATCCAGAAGCCATGTGGCTGCATAATGCGTATCACTGACTTTAAACATCGGAGGAGTCTGTTCATAATCGATTGCCAGCGCCTGAGGATTCCGAACGGCAAACGCATCTCCCGGCGGAGGATCCAAAAGAGAGGGCGGCATTCCGGGGATCGGATTCAGACCCCCTTTTTCACCTGCAAATACAGGCAGAGAAGACAGAAGTCCCCAGGTATAAGGATGCCGGGGATCATAATAAACCTCTTCCGCTGTCCCAATCTCAATGATCTTTCCTGCATACATAACTGCAACTCTGTCTGCGATCCTTGCAACAGCTCCCAGATCATGAGATATGAACACAATACTGATCCCTGTTTTTTCTCTCAGCTCAAGAAGCAGATCCAGAATCTTTGCTTCCACGGTTGCATCCAGTGCTGTAGTCGCCTCATCGGCAAATAATATTTCCGGATCACAGGCCAGTGCAATAGCCAGCACACAACGCTGACGCATTCCTCCGGAAAAAAAATGAGGTTGCAGTCCATATCGCTGTTCTGCATCCGGAATCCCTACCAGCTTCAGCATTTCCACAGCTCTTTTTTTCGCCTCATCCCTGGATACTTTCTGATTTTTGATAATAGCCTCTGTGATCTGTTTGCCAACAGGGATCGTCGGATTCAGCGTCAGCATAGGATCCTGGAACACCATGCTTACCTTACTTCCGCACAGCTTTTCCATTTTTTTTCTTTTATAGGCTGTGATATTCTCTCCGCAGAGACTGATCTCTCCGCTTTTTACATGTGCATTCGGTGGCAGAAGCTTCATCACGCTACGGCACATAACGGTTTTTCCACATCCGGACTCACCTACGATACAAAGTATCTCTCCTTTTTTTACCGTGAGATCAACATTCCGGACGGCCTGTACCTTGCCGTCCGGTGTGTCAAAGCTTACCGAATAGTTTTTTAATTCCAAAACGGTTTCCTGCATGATCTTTTCCTTATTTTGTAATGGTCCAGTCTTCAATATTCCACATAACACCTACGGAATGATGTCCCAGAACACGTGTGGTATCCAGTCCGTCAAGTCCGGAAACGCCTACATAATCTCCCTGAAGATAAGCAACCAGAAGGATTCCAGGTGCCTTGGCATATGCCTTTTCGAATTCACTATATGCTTCTTTTCTGGCTTCCTCAGTCTCACCGTGACGGCCTTCCTCAAGATATTTATCCACATCTGCATTGGAATAATGCATGTTGTTTCCACTTGCGTCGGTTACAAAGTTTACATATGCCATATCCGGGTCAAACTGTGTTGCATAGCCGGCAAGAAATCCATTGTATCCTGCATCCCAGTCAAATTTGGTAACAAGCTTTACTTCCATTTCCACACCAGCCTGCTTCAGCATATCAGACATGACATTGGCAATATCCACACGCTCTTCTTCGTAATCACGTACCTGGATGGTAAAGTGGAATTTCTGTCCGTTTCTCTCATAGATCCCATCATCACCTTTTTTCCATCCCAGCTCTTCCATCTTCTTTGCAAAGGTATCCAGATCATAGGAGTAGATATTGGCTTCCTTATCTGTTCCGAGAGGGTTTCTCTGGATCGGGCTGTATGCCGGCTCTCCCTGTCCTGCAAGAACACCTGCAATAATGGAATCCTTATCCAGCGCATAATTCAGAACGCCGATGGAATCTCCGTTTTCCTTCCAGAAATCTGTACTCATATCCATGGCAGCTCCACGGTAATCTGCTGTGGTGAACTCCCAGTAATTATATCCGTCCTTATCCTTGAACTGAGAAGCATAGTTGGAATTCAGCCATGCAAGATCCGCCTCGCCGGACTGGAGCATGGTTGCCTTTGTAGTCTCATCCGACACTGTACGGTATACAACGGTTTCAATATTCGGAACCTTTCCGTAATAATCTTCATTTCGTTTCAGTGTGATCATTCCGCCGGTAGCATCCCAGTCTTCAAATTTATAACGGCCTGTTCCCACCGGATTCTGGTTAAAGGATGTAGTATTTATGTCCTCCCCTTCCAGAAGATGCTCTGGAAGGATTCCCATGGTAAAGTAATCCAGCATGGCAGCATCATACTGATCCAGTGTAAAGATCACAGTCTGATCATCCGGTGCCTCAATACTTGTAATGTCCTGATAGTTGCTGGTGATGCTGGCTCCCAGGGTTTCATCCTCTGTAAGCTCCTTATAAGTGTATACAACATCCTCTGCATTGAAATCTTCTCCATCATGCCACTTAACACCATCTCGAAGTTTAAAAGTATAGGTATTGGTATCCTTGTCAAAGGTATAGCTCTCTGCAAGATCCTCTACCGGCTTTCCATTGGCATCATATTTCATCAGTCCTGAAAAAATAAGATCCGGAAGTTCATCATGGTTATTCAGAAGGGGATTAATTGTACTTTCTGACTCACCTGCATATACCAGAGTTTTATTTTCTTCTGCCGCAGCTACGGTTACCGCACTGCCTGCAGTTGCTCCTGTACATGCTGCGGTCACTGCTGCCAGTGTTATCGCCGCATATTTTCTTCCATAGTTGATTCCTGTTCTCTTTTTCATTCTGTTTTCCTCATCTTTCCTTATTTTCAAACCGGTTATCTACACTTCGGAATGCTTCATCACGGTTTGTATTCAAATATTTTTGACTGCATCAGAGATTGCTGTAATGGTTATTTACCTCACTTCTCACAAAGCTTCCCATACTGGTAATGCACATTAAAGTAATGACCAGAAAAACTCCTGGGATCACGATCACCCACCAGGTATTCATGATCAGTGCTTTATTTGCCAGCGAGAGCATACTTCCCCAGGAGACTACATCAGCCGGAAGCCCGAGGCCAAGAAAGCTTAATGTAGATTCCATGGTAATACAGCTGCTTATCGAAGAGATCACCACAAACATGATCGCCGAAACAAAATTCGGGATCAGATGGTGATACATCACATATCCAAAACTTCCTCCGCAGAGTCTTGCATACATCACATAATCACTGTTCCTTATCTGCCGCACTTCACTTCTTACAATACGTGCCAGTGCAAACCACCCGGTAATACCGATGATCACAGATATGCTGATCACATCATTGGCCTGAAGGACCGCAGACAGGATCAGGATCAGCAGAAGGGTCGGAATACTTCCGCACATTTCCGTAAACCGCATCAGAACTGAATCCACCTTTGGACCTGCTGTTCCGCTGATGCATCCGTAGGTAACACCGATCACAGTAATGATCGCAGCTCCCAGAAGCCCGATCACCAGAGAAACCCGTCCACCATACCAGATCAGTGAATAAATATCTCTTCCAAGCGAATCCGTTCCAAAGATAAATTCCTTTCCCGGCGGTGTATTCAGATTCTGGAGATAAAAACCTGAGGGATCATGATTTGCAACAACATTTGCAAATATACAGCCCAAAACGATCAGAAAAAGCAGGACCATGGAAAATACCGGTTTCCCCTTCAGCTTTTCCCGAAATGTTTTTTTTCGTTTTTCAGATTCATGCTGCTTCCACCCGGCACCAACTACCTGAAAAAGCTCAGCTTCTAAAAGCTTCCGATCAGCTACCATACCCTCACCTCCGAATCCTTCATTCTTGGATCGATCTCTTCATTGACAGTCTGTGCAACAAAGCTGCTTAAAAATACGATAAATCCCGTGATCAGCACATCGATCATCAGCAGGTTATAATCGTGATATTTTGCAGATTCCACTGCAAGGTTTCCAATTCCCGCATAATTGAAAACAGCTTCCACAGTTACAGTCCCACCGGTTACATGGGGTACCGAAACTGCCATGATACTCACGATCGTCGGCAATACATTTCGAAGACAATGCTTCCACAGGATCTTTCTTTTGGAAAGTCCCTTGGATCTGGCAAGAAGTACATAATCCTTCCGCACCTCATCCAGGAATTTGTTGCGTATCATATATGCGTAATACCAGAGATGGCTGAAGATCATTACTACCAGCGGAAGGATCATATGCTTCATACGATTGCCGATACTATCTGCCATTCCCACATCATAGGCACCGCTGCTTGGGAACCATCCAAGATTTACACTGAAGATCAGGATCAGTACCACACCAAGCCAGAAAGCCGGCACATAATAGGCTGCTGTTCCGATCTTGCAGATCAGCCGGTCAATCCACTGATCCTCATGGAGCGTACAGAATATGGCGATCAGAACTGCCAGTAGAAAGATCACAATATAAGCAATTCCTCCCAGCATCAGAGTATTTCCGATCAGCGGTTTGATCACATTCATAACCGGCTGCCTGTATTTCAGCGACAATCCGAAATCACCATGGACTACATTGGTAAACCACCTTACATACTGTACCCCGATCCCCTGATCCAGTCCTAGTCTCGTTCTGGCCGCAGCCACCTCATCGCTGGTCATCATTTCCAGGGAATCTCCGTAAAAGGACTGCAGGGGATCTCCCGGTGCCAGTCTCGCCAGCCAGAACACCACCACAGACAGCAGAAACATAACCACTGCAAGCAGAAGGAGCCGCTTCAGGATCCGAATGACGAGTTTATTTTCTTTGTTCATAATTTTCCTTTCCCACTGCCCTTTACAGTTCAGGCAAACATTCGCATTCCGCTCTGCTGCATGCTCATGAACACAATCGCTTCGCGATTTGTGTTCATATTTCAAAAGCAGTTATGGCATCCAAAACCATAACTGCTTTTGAAAGGGTCGTGTTATTATTCGACAAAACATTTGTATGCACAAATAGGAGTGCGCGGAGGTTATGTGCATCACAGTGTTTTTATATTCAGCACGCGGAGTGTGCTGCTGATATTATTTTATCATTTAACAGCTTTCGGACAACCCCGGTATGGGGATATTGGACAGTCGGGTTTGGCATGGATGTGTATTCCATATAAAAAACGGGACTTTTCTGTATCAGGAACCTGTGTCCCGTGCAGAAAAATCCCGTCTGGTCTTTTGCTTTATTCTTTTATCACTTCCCGGAAATCTGAAGTCTTTCCTTCACGAATCCCAGAAAATCCTTTCCCTGTTCACTGAGCTCTTCACCTCTCCGGCAAATGCACCCGTAAACAAGTTTCTGGCCTTCTCCCGGAAA
>OHSJ01000688.1_pt1 | contig 12915 bp, 11 predicted proteins | sample 1578561 | NCBI WGS metagenome assembly OHSJ01 (sample SAMEA3879571, study PRJEB24766) | human gut metagenome | biome: human-associated habitat; feature: feces | place: USA | collected 1985/1987 | reverse complement strand
TTATCCTGCTGATCCTGTGCTTTGCCTGGGGCGGCGATACCTGCGCCTACTTTGCAGGCAGAGCCTTTGGCAAGCACAAACTCTGCCCCGTGGTCAGCCCCAAAAAGACCGTGGAGGGTGCCATCGGCGGCGTGCTGGGCACCATGGTGTTCGGCGTGGTGGCGACCTTGATCTACTCTGTGGCCGCCGACCGCATGGAAGCCTTTACCCGCTCCAACATCGGTGTTTCGATGTACGTTGTCATTGCGCTGCTGGCCTGTGTGGCTGCGGTGCTGGGCATCTACGGCGACCTGTTTGCCAGCGTGGTCAAGCGCCAGTGCGGCATCAAGGATTACGGCACCATCTTCCCGGGCCACGGCGGCATTCTGGATCGTTTTGACAGTGTGATGTTCATTGCGCCCTTTGTGACCATGGTCATTACAGCGGTGTTCTACTATTAAGGGAGGGAATGTGTGATGTCGAAAAGAATCACGCTGCTGGGTTCTACCGGTTCCATCGGCACCCAGAGTCTGGATGTGATCCGGGCTCAGGGCTACGAGGTGTTCGGCCTTTCCGCCCACAGCCATGTGGAGAAGATCCTGGAGCAGATCGAGGAGTTCCACCCCCGGTATGTCTGCATGACCGACCCCGATGCCGCCGCCCGGCTGGACGCGGCGCTGGCAGGCCGTGCCAACGCCCCCCGGCTGCTGACCGGCCCCGAGGGCCTGAAGGAGCTGGCCGCCATGGACGGCACCGATGTGGTGCTGAACAGCGTGGTGGGCATTGCGGGTCTGGGTGCCAGCCTGACCGCCATTGAGAGCGGCCATGATCTGGCCCTTGCCAACAAGGAGACGCTGGTGTGCGCCGGCGAGCTGGGCAAGCGGCTGAAAAAACATCTGCGCCCGGCATTATTTGATTACCCGGGTAACAAAACGATGGTAATGGCGCTGATATACGGCGCTCTGGTTTTAAAACAGCCGGATATGGGCACGGCGGCAATTGTTGTTGCGCTTTCCGTGGGTATGTATATTCTGGCAGGGCTTCCGCTGCGCATGCTGCTGCTTTTAATGGCGGGCGGCTTTGTGGGCGTTGTGGGGCTTATTGCCATTGCGCCGTACCGCCTGCAAAGGGTTCTGGTGTGGTATGACCCGTGGAGCGACCCTTCAAACGCTGGCTACCAGATGGTGCAGTCGTTAATTTCCATCGGCAGCGGCGGTGTTTTGGGCGTGCCCTGGGGGCAGGGCAGCGGCAAATTCTTTTATCTGCCGGAGGCGCATACCGACTTTGCCTTTGCCATTTACTGCCAGGAATGGGGCTTTGGCGGCGCCGTGTTTTTAATTTTTCTGTTTGCGCTTTTGGGCATTGCGCTGTTCCGCATGGCGGCTGCCTGCCGTGATGAGGAGGGCTTTATGCTCATCAGCGGCGTAACGCTTCTGGTTGTGGGGCAGGCTGCGGCCAATATGCTGATGGTATGCGGCTGCCTGCCGGTTATCGGCGTGCCGCTTTCGTTTATAAGTTACGGCGGCACTTCCATGGTAGTATCGCTTACGGCGCTGGGGCTGGCGCTTTCGGTTTACAAGGCGGAGGTTAAGCGCGAAAAGCGCGAAGAACTGCTGCGTGATGCCGGTATGCCGCCCATTATGCCAACCTCTGATTTAAGGCGCAGGGGGTGGCGCAGATGAGAAAAGAATTTAAGTTTTACAGCAGTAAAAAACGCTTTTTTGGGCTGTTTGCATTAATTTTTACCGTTTTTGCCATAGTTATCGGCCGGCTGGTGTGGCTGCAAATTGTACGCGGTGACGCAATGGCGCGGCAGTCGATGGCACAGGCCATGGGCACGGACGTAATGTATTCGCCGCGCGGGGCGATTGTGGACTGCAACGGCGAAGAACTTGCCGTAAGCATTATGGCAAAATCGCTGTATGTTGACCCTGTTGAAATGGAAGACCGCCCGGACAGTGCGGCTGCCAAAAGCGGGCGCAACGTTAAGCGCCTGGCGGCAGATTTACTGGCAGGTCCGCTCGGCATAAGTGCCGAAAGCCTGTACAGCGATTTTACTACGGAAGCACGTTTTATATGGATTAAGCGTACCCTGACGCCGAAAGAGGCAGACGAGGTAACGCGCATAATTAAGGAAAACAAACTGCCGGGCCTGCACTTTTTGGAAGAAAGCAAGCGTTACTACACCAAAAAGAGTATGGCCGCACAGATTCTGGGTTTTGTAGGCACGGATGACAAGGGGCTGGCCGGTATTGAGCTGGCGCTTGATTCCGTAATTAAAGGTGCCAAAACCGAGCAGGAAGAAATGGTGGACGCACTGGGCCGCCCGATGGGCGAAGCGGGCATGAACCATTCGCGCCCGCAGAATATGCCGACGGTGTACCTTACCATCGACAGCAAAATTCAGTTTGTGCTGGAGGACGCGCTTGACCGCGCCATGAAGGAAACCAAATCGCGCGCGGCGGCAGCTATTTTGATGGACCCGCATACAGGTGCGGTGTTGGGTATGGCTTCACGTCCGACCTTTGACCCTAACGATTTTGGCGAATACCCCGTTTCCACCTGGACTAACAGGGCAATTTCCATTATTTACGAGCCGGGCTCTGTTTTTAAACCGATTGTAGGGTGCATGGGGCTGAGTGAAAACATCATAACGCCGCAGACCGTGTTTGAGGACAAGGGCAGCATTAAAATTGCCGACCGCGTTATCCGCAACTGGGACGGAGAAGGGCGCGGGCAGGTGCCCTTTGAGGATATTATTAAATACTCCATCAACACCGGTATGGTGCAGCTGGGCATGCAGCTCGGCGCAAACCAGATGATTGATTACAGCAAAAAGTTCGGCTTTGGCCAGCCGACTGGCATTGAACTGCCGGGCGAGGAAAGCGGCATTTTGTACAGGCCGGAGGATATGTACGAGCCTGATATTGCCACTATGGCCATCGGGCAGGGCATTGCCGTAACGCCGCTGCAAATGCTGCGCGCCATCTGCGCCATTGCCAACGGCGGCGAACTTCTGGAGCCTTACATTATTGATAAAATTGTAATGCCCGACGGGCGCGTGCTGCACCAAGGGCAGAAGAAGATTGTGCGCCGCGTTATTACCGAAGATGTTGCCGGGCAGATGCGCATGATGATGGAAAAAGTAGTCAGCGAGGGCGGCGGCAAACCGGCGCATATTGCAGGCTATCAGATTGCGGGCAAAACCGGCACGGCAGAAAAACTTGCCGAGCAGGGCGGCTATGCCCCGGGTGAATACATAGCGTCTTTTGTAGGCTTTGTACCGGCAGCCAATCCGCAGTATGCGATGCTGGTAATGCTTGATACGCCGCAGGGTGCGTTTTACGGTTCGCAGGTATCGGCGCCGGTATTTAAAGATACTTTGCAGCAGATACTTGTTGCCAAGGGCATTCAGCCGAGCACGCACGAAGGGCTGCCTTCGTTTGAGGAAGATGCCAAAGACAGGGCCAAAGCCGTTAAAGTGCCGGTAATGGAATTTTTGCCGGACAACAAAGTAAAGATACCGGATTTTACCGGGCTTGACATGCGCCAGACGGCAGAACTGGTGCAGCGCGGGCATCTGGTGCTGGTGCCTTACGGCAGCGGCAGGGCGAAGAAGCAGTCGCTGCCGCCGGGAACTGTTGCCGCGGAAGGCACAAAACTGGAAATATGGTTCGAATAATTCATCTCTACCGGAAGGAAAAAGGAACTCCGGCAGAGAATAAAACAAAGATATAGTTATTTAAGTGCAGAAAAGGGAGGTACCAAGATGTTATCGGATATTGAAATTGCTCAAAAGGCGCATATGCTGCCCATTACTGAGGTTGCCGCAAAACTCGGCATCGGTGAGGAAGATATTGAGTTATACGGCCGCTACAAGGCAAAACTTTCCATGGATTTAATTAAAAGAGTGCAGGATAAGCCTGACGGAAAACTTATTCTGGTTACGGCCATTACCCCGACCCCTGCCGGTGAAGGCAAATCCACCACTACGGTAGGCTTGGCACAGGGACTTGCCAAAATCGGGCAAAAAGTTATCGTTGCCCTGCGCGAACCTTCACTCGGCCCCTGCATGGGCATTAAGGGCGGTGCAGCAGGCGGCGGCTATTCTCAGGTTGTGCCTATGGAGGACATTAACCTGCATTTTACCGGCGATTTCCATGCCATAACATCTGCCCATATGCTTCTGGCAGCCATGCTTGACAACCATATTCAGCAGGGCAATGCGCTTAATATCGACCCGCGCCGCATTGTGTGGAAACGCGTTGTTGATATGAATGACCGCGAGCTGCGCAACATAGTTGTCGGCCTCGGCGGCAAAGCGCACGGCGTACCGCGCCAGGACGGCTTTGATATTACCGTAGCTTCGGAGGTTATGGCTATTTTGTGCCTGGCAACCGGCCTGCACGATTTAAAAGAACGTCTGAGCAAAATTATTGTGGCTTACGATTACAGCGGCAACCCCATTACCGCAGGCATGCTTAAAGCACAGGGCGCAATGGCAGCACTGTTAAAAGACGCTGTAAAACCGAACCTTGTACAGACTTTGGAAAATGTGCCTGCCATTATTCATGGCGGCCCGTTTGCCAATATTGCCCACGGCTGCAACAGCGTAATGGCAACCAAAACGGCGCTCAAGCTTGCCGATTACACCATTACGGAAGCAGGCTTCGGTGCAGATTTGGGCGCGGAAAAATTCTTTGACATTAAATGCCGTTATGCCGGTTTAAAACCGGACGCAGTTGTGCTGGTTGCTACCGTACGCGCGCTTAAAATGCACGGCGGCGTGCCGAAAACAGACCTTGCCACTCCGGATGTGGAAGCTGTAAAACGCGGCATTGTCAACCTTGAAAAGCATATCGAAAACATTAAGCAGTACGGTTTGCCTCTGGTTGTTGCCATTAATGCCTTTGCACAGGATACCCCGGAAGAACTGGAAGCTGTCCGCAGCCACTGCGCCGCACACGGCGTAAACGTTGCGCTTTCGGAAGTATTTGCCAAAGGCGGCGAAGGCGGCATTGAACTGGCAAAAGAAGTTGTGGCGCTGGCAACAAGCGGCAAAGCCGATTTTAAACTTCTGTACGGCGAAGAACTGAGCCTGAAAGAAAAAATTGAAACCATTGCCAAAAAGATTTACGGTGCAGTGGGCGTAAACTACACCAAAGAAGCAAACAATGCTTTGAAGGACTTTGAAAAAATGGGCTATGGGCATTTGCCTGTCTGCATGGCCAAAACCCAGTATTCCTTCTCGGATGACCCGGCGCTTCTGGGCCGCCCGGAAGGGTTTGAAATTACCATTAAAAACTGCCGTATCGCAGCCGGTGCAGGCTTTGTGGTAGTATTAACCGGCGATATTATGACCATGCCGGGCCTGCCGAAAGTTCCTGCCGCCGAAAAAATTGACGTAAGCGACGACGGCGTAATACGCGGACTGTTTTAAGGAGAACTGTTATGGAAACTTTGATTATGAGGGGAAAACCCGTTGCCGATGCTTACCGCGAAACCATTATGCAGCGTGTGGCCAATGCGCTTGGCAAAGGGCGTAAAGTAACGCTGGCAATTATTGTTGTTGGCGATGACCCGGCTTCGCACGTTTACAAAGACCGTTTAATGAAACTTGCTGAAAGCATGGGCATTTATGTAAAAGAACTTTTATATCCTGCTGATACCAAACAGGAAGATTTGCTGCGCGACATTGCCCGCATGAACCACAACCGTTACGTTACCGGCGTACTGCCGATGATGCCGATGCCCAAACCGCTGGACAGCGATACAATCGGCGCGGCAGTTACCGCCAGCAAGGACGTGGACTGCCTGAACGTGAAAAACGTTGGCGATATGTACCTTGGCTACGGCAAAATGTCACCCTGTACGCCGCGTGCCTGCATGGCAACTTTGGAACATTACGGCATTGAACTGGAAGGCAAACATGCCGTTGTAATCGGCCGCAGCAATGTTGTAGGCAAACCGGTTGCCAATTTGCTTTTAAACAAAAACGCCACCGTTACAATTTGCCACAGCAAAACCAAAAACATTGCCGAAATTACCCGCCAGGCGGATATTATAGTTGCGGCAGTAGGCAAGCCCTGCTTTGTAACGCCCGATATGATTAAAGAAGGCGCAATTGTTGTAGACGTTGGCATTAACGCCGTTGACGGCAAACTGGTGGGCGACGTTGACCCTGCCGTTGTAGGCAAAGCCTCGGCTTACACTCCGGTGCCGGGCGGCATTGGCGTTGTAAGCAACATGATGGTAATGGATTTGCTTACACGCAATCAGTAACAGGGCGGCGCGTATAAATGAAAAAATTTTTATGGCTGCTGCTGTTAGTGCTGGTTGCAGGTTTTATCTTTTTTAATTCTTCGCTGCCTGCGGAAACTTCATACAAAGCAAGCGGGCTGCTTGCCCAGTGGCTTGACAGCCTGTATGCCGCTATCGGCGACCCGATGCCGGTAGACCGTCTGGAGGCACGCCTGCGCAAGCTGGCACATTTTGTGGAATTTGCCGTTCTGGCAATGATTATGGTTAATACCTTTATCAGCTGGCGTGTGTCCAACCGTGTGGCGTCCGGCTATATCCTGTTTTTGGGGCTGGCCGTTGCCGTAGCGGATGAGTACATTCAGCTTTCTGTGCCGGGGCGTACGGCGCAGGTTACCGACATTGTGCTTGATTTCTGCGGCGTGTTCATTATCTGGCTGTGCCGTGAAATATGGTTGTGGAGTAAAAAGTAGCGCAGTAAAATATATTAACAAAATACGTTGCAAATAAAAAACACCGCTTTTACAGCGGTGTTTTTGCGTATAATATAAGTTTTAGTTATAATTTTTCAGCTTATTACATTTGTTCAAACAAAATATTTATCTAGATGCGGTGATGTGAAGTTAAGTCAAAAGGTTTGTATTATAAGGTCATAAATAAAAACTGCGGCGGCTGAAATTTTTAGTTTCAATCTTCGGGAGTCCGGCCGCAAAGCCCGGACGGAATCGGAGAAGCCGCAGCATTTTTACACGACCGCATTAATATAAACCTTTTGCCGGAAATTTATGTTTACTTTCTTACAGCTCTTTAATAAACTTGCACAGCTTGTCAACCGCATCCTGCGAGGTGGACCAGCTGGTGCAGATACGGGCAGCCACTCTGCCGTCAGGCAGGTTTTCATAAAGGCCGAGTTTAAAATGGTTGTTTATTTTTTCATACATTTCTTTGGTGATGATGATGAACTGCTGATTGGTGGGTGAATCAGTCAAGAATTCAAAGCCGCATTCTTTAAGCACGGCTTTAATCTGCATAGCTGTATCAATGCCCTGTTTGCAGATACGGTAGTATAAACCGTTGGTGAACATGGCTTCAAACTGAATGCCAAGCAGGCGGCCTTTGGCAAGTACGCTGCCGCACTGTTTCATCAGCGGAATAAAATCTTCTTTAATGGCGGGGTTTAAAATAACTGCCGCTTCGCCAAACAGCATGCCGCATTTTGTACCGCCAATGTAAAACACGTCGCAGTTATTGGCAATGTCCTGCATGGTAAAATCGCAGGCGGGCGAAGTAAGCCCGTAACCGAGGCGCGCACCGTCAATAAACAGGTATAAATTATACTGCTTGCATACGGCGTATAAATCTTCCAGTTCCTTTTTGCTGTACAGCGTGCCGGTTTCCGTAGGCTGCGAAATGTAAACCATTTTAGGCATTACAATATGCTCGCGGCTGGGGTCATGCAGGTATTTTTCCTGTTCGGCAGCAATCTGGGCGGCGGTAATTTTGCCGTCCTCATCGGGCACTACAAGCACTTTGTGGCCGCTGCGTTCAATGGCGCCGGCTTCGTGCGTGTTAATATGGCTGCGCGCGGTGCCGTAAACGCCGTGGAAGGGGCGCAGGGAGGCGGAGATAATCGTCAGGTTGGTCTGCGTGCCTGCCATCATAAAATAAACATCCGCATCCGGGCGGCCGCATTCTTTCTGAATCAGCGCGCGGGCAGCTTCGCAGTATGCGTCCTCGCCGTAGCCTGCTGTTTCTTCAAGATTGGTTGCTCCCAAAACTTCTAAAATTTCCGGCGTGCAGCCGGTAGTGTAGTCACTGGTAAAATAATACATCTTTTAGCCTTCTTTCGTTATTTGGCACGCCTGCTGCGGATAACCTCAAAAATAATCGGGGTAAGCGAAAACAGGATAATGCCCATAGTTACATACGAAAAGTTTTGTTTGATAAACGGAATGTTGCCGAAAAAGTAGCCGCCGCCGAGGAATAAAAATACCCAGGTGCAGGCGCCGCTGACATTGTAAATGGCAAAGGTGCGGTAGTGCATGGTGCCGATGCCTGCTACAAAAGGCGCAAAGGTGCGCACAATCGGGGCAAAACGGGCCAGGAAAATAGCTTTGTGGCCGTGCTTGGCGTAAAAGTCTTCGGCTTTTTTTACGTACTCCGGCTTAATCAGCTTTGAATTTGAGGCAAGTATTTTATGCCCCAGGTGCCTGCCTATTTCGTAGTTGCAGGCATCGCCGGTGATTGAAGCCACAAGGAAAATAACGGCCAGAAGCGGCAGGCTGAGCCCTTCGGCGGATGCCGCCAGCGCGCCGCAGGCAAACAAAAGCGAATCGCCCGGCAGAAACGGCGTTACCACAAGCCCTGTTTCACAAAAAACAATAATGAACAAAAATGCGTAAATCCAGTGCCCGTAGGCTTCCATAACAACGGGCAGGTAACGGTCAAAATGCAGGATAAAATCGGCAATGTTGGAATAAATAGCTTCCATCGGCTCCTCCTTATACAAAAACTAACAATATTTTAACATAAAGAAACAAAAAATAATAGAAAAATAATTTGTAAGCATAAGCTGACTTTGTGCTGTCACTTTATGTTATATGTGTTATAATAGCACTATAAAATTAAATTTGTATTAAAGGAGATTTTTATGGATATTGAAGTAATAAAAGCAAAAATAGCCGAATTCAAGGCCAAAGGCTGCGAAGTTCCCGATATGGATATGATAAAAACGCCGGAACAGATTGAAGGTATCCGTGCGGCAGCCAAAATTAACAATGCCTGCCTTGATTTGATTGCCCAAAAAATTAAAGCCGGCATGACAACGGAAGAAATTGACGCGCTGGCGTATGATTTTATTACCAAAAGCGGCGGTATTCCTGCCTGCCTCGGTTTTTACGGCTTTCCGAAAAGCATCTGCACTTCGGTTAATGACCAGGTTTGCCACGGTATTCCCGATAAAACGGTGCTTAAAAGCGGCGACATTGTTAACGTTGACGTAACCACTATTTACAACGGCTATTACGCCGATGCCTCGCGCATGTTTATGATTGGCAAGGTTTCCAAACCGAATCAGGATTTGGTTGCCATTACCAAAGAATGTATGCGCCGCGGCGTGGAAGCCTGCAAACCGTGGGCCTTTATCGGCGATATCGGCGCTGCCATTGCCCCGTTTGCACGCAAGCACGGTTACAGCGTGGTAACGGAATTTGGCGGGCACGGCGTTGGTGTTGATTTCCATGAAGAACCTTTTGTGTGCCATGACAGCAAAAAAAATACCGGCATGCTGATGGTGCCGGGCATGGTATTTACGGTTGAGCCGATGATTAACGCCGGCCGCCGTGATGTGTTTATTGACGCTTCAAACGACTGGACTGTTTATACGCAGGACGGCAGCATGTCGGCCCAGTGGGAAAACACGGTGCTTGTTACCGATACCGGCGTGGAGGTACTGGCCTGGTAAGGCGCAGCAGCACCAAATATATAATTTAGTTTAAAGCAAAATACGCATAAAATAAAAATCCCGCTTTTGGCGGGATTTTTTTGTACAATTATTTGCTTTCTTTGTTTTCGGTGCCGTCTTTAACTTCTGCCGCTGCTTTTTCGGCTTCGCGTTTGGCTTTGGCTTCCTGCATGGCGTCGTAGCGGTCGTATTCGTCCCAGTCGGGATGCGCTTCGGCAATTTCTCGTTCCAGTTCTTCGTCGGCGCGTTTTTCTGCTTCGGCAGCTTCTTTACGTGCCTTGGCTTCGGCGCGGCGTTCTTCTTTGGTTTTCTTCTTTTCTTTTACGGGCTGGGGTACTGGGTCTTCGCCGAAGCGGTTAGGCCCTTTGGTGCCGCGGAAGAAAATCAGGAACAAATTGAAAAGCTGGGCAATGTAAAATAAAATTGCTGCTGCAAGGTCAATGGCGGTGTTGCCGGTATTTACGGTGCTTAAAAGCGCGCCGGAACCCAGAAGCATCCACCAGCCGCTTAAATTAAGGTCGTGCAGGCGGCGCACGCCGAGCGAAATGCTGGCGATAATCAGCGGAATATAATAAACCCAGAACACCAGCGATTTGCGCACGTTGGTGGCAAAATGCGCAGGGTCTTCCTTAAGGTGCGGTTCGGCGTTGATAACGATTAAAACAAAAAAGATACTGATGGCGCCAAGCATCATCAGGCGCATTAAAAAGGGCTTGCGGTTCAAACGCCCTTTAAAGCTGAAATAATCATGTTTAAACTCTTTTACTGTCATAAAAAACCTCCGGTCAAAATGTCATACAAAAAATTATATTCGCTGCGGGCGGCGTTATTCCTGCCTGTTTTTGCGCTTTTGCTGCCAAAATGCGTGGAATTTATCTGCCAGTTCCGTTTTGCCGCATTTGGCAGGCCAAAGTTCGGCATTGGCAAAACGCATGGCTGCCGCCAGATGGTCGTACGCTTCGGCGTTGAAACCCTGCAGCGAGCGCAGCAGTTCTTTGGCTTCCTGGCGTTTGGTGTGGCCGTCGTAAGGGCAGGGGTTTTTCAGCGGGTGCAGGTTAAGTTCGTCAACCATACTGATGATTTCCGCCTCGCGGTAATATAAAAGTGGGCGTATTAGGGTAAGCCCCGTGCGCGAAAGCGGCGTTACCGGCAGAAAGGTTTTAAGCTGCCCGCTGGCAACAAGGTTTAAAAAGAAGGTTTCCACGGCGTCGTCATGGTGGTGCGCCCAGGCAACTTTGTTAAAGCCCAGCTCCAGCGCCGTGCGGTTGGTGGCGGCGCGGCGGAAATAAGCGCAGGTAAAGCACGGCGTGTTGGTGCGGTGCTGCCACGCTTCGGTAACGTCAACTTTGCTGCTGTAATGTTTAAGCCCGTACTGCGTGCAGAAGCTTTCCAAATCAGCTTTTGGAAAATCGCTGCTGAACATGGTGTCAACCGTGTAGCAGGCAAGGTCAAACTTAAAAGGCGCATACTGCTGCACTTCGGCCAGCGCGGCCGTTAAAAACATACTGTCTTTGCCGCCGCTTAAGCCTATCAGCACGCGGTCGCCTTCCTTCAGCATTTCAAATTCTATTATGCAGCGCCACAGCTTGCCCAAAAGGGCTGCGGGCACAAAAGGTTTACGGCTCATAGCTGCTCCTTAAAACAGGGTAAAATTTATTAAGCGTTCCCATTATATCACAAAATTTTGCCGAAGCACATAAAAAAGCACCCGTTTATGAAACGGATGCTTCTGTTTTAACATATCAGCCCAGGGTTTCAGTAACCTTTACCAGTTCTTCGCGGATTTTAATATGCTGCGGGCAGGCTTTTTCGCACGCGCCGCATTTAATGCATTCGGCGGCTTTCTTTTTGCCGTGGCCCGTAACCAGCCAGTTTTCCTGGTGTTTGGCAGCGGCAAAATCCTTATACAGCGTGTAATAGTTCATTGCCGTAAAGCTGCCGCTTACGCCGATATTCATTGGGCAGACCTTGGCGCAGTAGTTGCAGGTGGTGCAGGGAATGAGCGGAATTTTTGCCAGCGCCTCCTGCGCCTGTTTCAGCGTTGCTTCTTCGGCGGCGGTAAGGGCTTTAAAATCCTTCATGTAGGAAAGGTTGTCCTGCATCTGCTCAACATTGCTCATGCCGCTGAGCACGGTAATAATGCCTTCCAGATGGGCAGCAAAGCGGATGGCCCAGCTTGCCACGGACATTTCCGGCTCGGCGTCTTTTAAAATTTTCTGTACGCTTTCCGGCGGATTGGCGAGCATGCCGCCTTTAACCGGTTCCATAATGATAACGGGCTTGCCGTGTTTGCGCGCTACTTCGTAGCAGCGGCGGCTTTGTACGGCGGGGTAATCCCAGTCGGCATAGTTAATTTGCAGCTGCACAAATTCCATTTCTGGGTGCGCGTTTAAAATGGCGTCCAGTTCTTCCGGCGTGGAGTGGAACGAAAAACCAACGTGCTTAATCAGCCCTTTGGCTTTTTGCTCCTGCACAAAGTCCCACATATTGTAATCGTCAAAATATTTGGTGCGGCTTTCGCCGAGGTTGTGCAGAAGGTAAAAATCAAAATAACCTGCGCCGGTTTGTTTTAAACTGGTTTCAAACTGGTTAACTGCTTCTGCGCGCGTTTTGCAGTTAATCCAGGCGGCGTTTTTGGTTGCAAGCTGAAATTTTTCACGCGGGTAGCGTTCTACCAGCGCCTGGCGGATCGCGTCTTCGCTGCCGGGGTAGGCCCACGCCGTGTCAAAATAGGTAAAGCCTGCTTCCAGAAACATATCTATCATTTTTTTGGTCTGTTCAATGTCGATGGCCTCGCCAATTTTCGGCAGGCGCATCAGCCCAAAACCGAGTTTTTTAATATCTTCGCCTAAATATGCCATAGTATCCCTTCTTTCAATTACTGCTTAGTATAATTATAAACTGCTTTATAAAAGTTTTAAAGTTCGAAGGCACTCCAGGGTTATACTTTCTCTTAACGGCAATTCTGCGGCGTCTGTTAAATCCATGTTCATGGCAAAAACATACAGGTTGTCTTTGGTTTCGGCCCAGCCAACAAACCAGCCTACCGGGGTTTTTATGTTGTCCGTTGCCCAGCCGGTTTTGCCGTGCAGCGTGCAGGCATCGGTCTGTTTTAAAACGGTTATGTCACAAACCTGCTGCTGCGCCTTTTGCGGATAGGGTAATTGCCTGCGGGCAAGTTTGGTCAGCAGCTTAACCTGCTCCAGCGCGCTTAT
>OHSJ01000687.1_pt1 | contig 12935 bp, 9 predicted proteins | sample 1578561 | NCBI WGS metagenome assembly OHSJ01 (sample SAMEA3879571, study PRJEB24766) | human gut metagenome | biome: human-associated habitat; feature: feces | place: USA | collected 1985/1987 | reverse complement strand
CCGCAGGAACGCGGCCAGATACTCCGGCGGGATAGCGCTGTACCGCATGTCATAGCGCAGCCACAGCGCCAGAAAGTAGGCGGCATTCACCGCCAGCGCGTCGTACAGGAGCAGGCCCAGTGAGACGAATTCCCACCGCTCCATTCTCCTGTGAAGGTTCTTTTTCTCCTTCACATTGATTTCCCCCTTGCGGACAGCCGTGCTGCCCGTCCGATGATAGATGCCGCCAAACGGCATACGCTGTTATTCTACACGGTTCCGCGCTTTCCCGCAAGTCTTTTCACCGAAATTTGGCGTTTTTGGGCGAACACGCTTTCCCCATTGCAGCCCTCCGCCGGATGTGCTACACTGGTGGCAGAAATCATTTCCCATAAGGAGGAATCACCATGGAGACCGCACGTTCCCGTTTCCTGCGCTATGTCACCTATTACACCACCTCGGACGAGCACACCGGTGCATCCCCCTCCACGGAGCGGCAGAAGGATCTCGGAAACGTTCTGATGCAGGAGCTCGAAGCGCTTCATCTCGAAGACATTCACATGGACGATTGCGGCAATGTGCTCGCAACGCTCCCCGCGAGCGAGGGCGTGGACGCGCCCGTCATCGCGCTCATCGCCCACATGGATACTGCGCCCGACGCCTCGGGCGAGAACGTCAAGCCCCGTCTCGTGCGCTACGAGGGCGGCGAGCTGAAGCTCAACGACACTGTCTCCCTCACCGAGGCGCTCTGCCCCGGCCTTGAAAGCCATGTGGGCGAAGAGCTCATCGTCACCGACGGCACGACGCTGCTCGGCGCCGACGACAAGGCGGGCGTGGCGGAGATCATGACCGCTGCGGAATATCTGCTCGCACATCCGGAGCTCCGGCACGGCAAGATCCGCATCGGCTTCACCCCCGACGAAGAGATCGGCCGGGGCGTGGACTTCTTCGACGTCAAGGCCTTCGGCGCCGACTTCGCCTACACGATGGACGGCGGCTTCGAGGGGGAACTCGAATACGAGAACTTCAACGCCGCGAGCGCCAAGATCGAGATCCAGGGCCGCAACGTCCACCCGGGCTACGCCAAAGACAAGATGATCAACGCCATTCAGGTAGCATGCGAGCTGAACGCCCTACTGCCGGCCTGGGAGCGACCCGAACACACCGAAGGCTACGACGGCTTCTACCACTGTATCGCCCTCAACGGTACGGTCGATCAGGCGCAGATCAGCTACATCGTCCGCGACCACGACAGCGCCCGTTTCGAAGCCCGCAAGAACTACATGCAGGAGTGCGTCGATCTGCTCGTCCGCAAATACGGCGAAGGGGTGCTGACCCTCACGCTCAAGGATTCGTACTACAACATGCGCAAGATGGTCGAACCGCACCCGCAGGTGATCGACAAGGCGATCGAGGCGATGAAAATGGCGGGGGTCGAACCGCTCGTGAAGCCCATCCGAGGCGGCACGGACGGCGCACGGCTCTCCTTCATGGGACTCCCCTGCCCCAACATCTTCACCGGCGGCATGAATTTCCACGGCCGTTACGAATATTGCTCGCTGACGACCATGCACAAAGCCATGCAGGTAATCCTGAACCTGGCCCAGCTCTGGACAAAATAAAAATATTGCACAACAAGCGTTTTCGACAGGCGGACACGAAGCCGAATCCGTTCGGACCATGCCGAGCGAAAAAAACGCAAAAAAACAAACCGAGAGTTTTTCCGATACCCGGACCGTACGAAGATGTTCGATACGCTTCGGGACAGAAAACGAAAAAAATAAACCGGCAAAAATCGTATGAACAGATTTGGTTTTCTGAAAGTAGCGGCGGCAGTTCCCCATGTACGGATCGCCGATTGCGACTATAACGCCCAACATATCACCGAATTGATCCGCAAGGGCGCCGACCGGGGAGCGAGCATCATCCTCTTCCCGGAACTCTGCATCACCTCCTATACCTGCGGCGATCTGATCCAGCAACCCGCCTTGCTCCATGCGGCGGAACAGGCCTTGGGCTATATCCTCGCCCAGACCCGCGAACTGCCCATCGTCGCCATCGTCGGTATGCCCGTCACTTACGGCAATGCCCTCTACAACTGCGCGGTAGTTTTCGCTCAGGGACGTATTCACGGCGTGGTCCCCAAGACATATATTCCCAATTACTCGGAATTTTACGAGGCCCGCTGCTTCATGTCGGGCGAAGAGATCGGCCTGGCCACGATCCGGATGTGCGGCCAGGATACCGACTTCGGCCGCAACATGCTTTTCAACATCGGAGGCGTGAAGTTCGGCGTGGAAATCTGCGAGGATATGTGGGTTCCGGCCGCCCCGTCGCTGCATCAGGCAGTGGACGGCGCCCAGATACTTTTCAACCTCTCGGCATCGCCCGAAGTGCTGGGCAAGCACAACTACCTGCTCACGCTGGTCAAATCGCAATCGGCCCGGACCCAGTCGGCCTACATCTACTGTTCAGCCGGCTACGGAGAATCTTCGACCGACCTGGTATTCGGCGGCAACGGCCTGATCGTCGAGAGCGGCCGGATGCTGCGGCGCACCGAACGGTTTTCGACCGAGGAACAGTTGATCGTCGCGGACATAGACACCGAAAAGCTCAACTCGCGCCGCCGTACCACGACTTTCGCGCCGCACCGTCCCGCCGAGCGCATCATCGTCGAAATTCCCCTGCCGGAAAACCCCGCGAACGTCACCCTCGACCGGGAGTTCAATTCCCATCCTTTCGTGCCGCAAACGCCCGAAGAGATGGACGAATCGGGTCGTGAAATCATCAACATTCAGACGATGGGGCTGGCCCAGCGCCTGCAGCATACCGATTGCAAAAAGGTCGTCATCGGGGTTTCCGGCGGCTTGGACTCCACACTGGCCCTACTGATCGCCGTGCGGACTTTCGATCGCCTCGGGCTCGACCGCAAAGGCATCATCGGCGTCACAATGCCCGGATTCGGCACCAGCAACCGCACCTACCGCAACTCGATCGCCCTGATGCGCTGCCTGGGCATCACTTCCCGCGAAATTTCCATCCGCAAAGCCTGCGAACAACACTTCGCCGATATCGGACTCAACCCCGAAGAACAATCTTCCGCCTACGAAAACGCCCAGGCCCGGGAGCGGACACAAATCCTGATGGACATCGCCAACATGGAGCACGGCATGGTCCTCGGCACGGGCGACCTGAGCGAACTGGCACTGGGCTGGGCGACCTACAATGGTGACCAGATGTCGATGTACGGTCTGAACGCCTCGCTGCCCAAAACCCTGATCCAGGTGCTTCTACGATGGATGGCCCAGGTATGTCAGGACGATGCGATCCGCGAGATCCTGCTCGACGTGGTCGCCACGCCGATCAGCCCCGAGCTGCTGCCGTCCGGCGAAGAGGGAGGAATCGCCCAGCACACCGAGAAGTTGGTAGGGCCTTACGAGTTGCACGACTTTTTCCTCTACCACTTCATCCAGAACGGTTACTCCCCGGCAAAAATCCTCTTCGCTGCGGAAACAGCGTTCGACGGACGCTACGACCGGGCGACGATCCTGCGCTGGATGCGGGTATTCTTCCAGCGATTCTTCTCGCAGCAGTTCAAACGCTCGGCCATGCCCGACGGTCCGAAAGTTGGCATCATCTCCCTCTCGCCGCGCGGCGACTGGCGCATGCCTTCGGACGCTACGGCAACCCTGTGGTTGCGGGAAATCGATCTTCTGATTCAGGAAAAATAAAAACCATTCGGATATGAAACGTACATTATGTCTGTCCGCCCTGTTCGTCGTATGCGCGACAATCGCTGTTTCGGGACAATCGATGAATGAAAAACTCCAGCAACTTTTAGGAGGTAGTCACTCCGCGAAACAGGAAGAGGCCACACCGCCGACCTATCCGTCGGAAGAAGCGCTCCTCGGAGTCTGGACCTACCAGGCTCCCAGCATCGAATACAAGGGCGACGATATGTTCGCCTCGATCGCCGTAGCCGGATTGCAAGACCAGTTGGCGACCCATTACGTCAAGGCAGGCCTCGTGCCGGGACAGGGGACCGTTTCCTTCAAAAAACGCAACCGGCTCCACGCCTCTATGGGCGGACATGAGATCGACGGGACGTATAGCTACGATCCCGCCACCGGAACAGCCGCCATCACGCTGATCCAAGACGGGAAACAAGCCACCTTTCAAGGCTATCTCTCCCTGCGCGGCGAGGTGCTGACGCTCCAGTTCGATGCAGGCGATGCGCTCGAAGCCGTGCGGCACTCCTCTCCGGAATACGCTGCGAACGAGAAAATGCAGCAAATCGCCTCCGTCATGCAAAATTATCCCGGCATCATGCTGGGCGGACAGTTGAAAAAATAGCAACCCGTAATATTAAAACGGGGCTGTGTCGAAATGAAAATTTCAGGCACAACCCCTGAATAAGGAATGTCAGAATGGATGCAAGACAAGGCATTTGCGGGTAAGAGCGACAGGAATTTACTATCGTAAATGACTTTGCCGCATCCCGATAATAAAACAGCAGTGTGTCATAAAGACACACTGCCTTATTTTTCATAGATATTACCAGTTGAACAAACCGACGCCTGCGGCGACGATAAAACCAGTTGCGAATCCCACCGCCACTTGCGACAGCGTATGATACCCCAGTTTCAGCCGGGCGGAGCCGAGCGCACCGGCAGCGAGCAGGGCTGCGATAAACGCAGCGAAGAGTCCCCCGCCGCTGGCGATATTGATCAGAACGATAAAAGCCACGGCAGCACCCAACGCCGTCATATGCAGGCTGATCTTCCAATAAAAGCTGACAAAAAGACACACGGCGACACAACAGGCTCCCGCAAACATAAAACGGCTCAACATCTGCGCCGAAGGAATCCTCGCAATGGCGACGGCGCACAACGTATAGCAGGCGATCATAGCGAGCAGCGGGATGAAGCGTTCCTTGCGGTCGCTCAAATCCGCATCGCCGATCTTACGATACGACTTGAGCAGTGCGATCACCAAAACCGGAATGATCGTCGTAAAAAGCAGCGTCACCCAAATAAGGTATATCTTGACCTTGAGCGGATAAAGCGAATAGACCGTACCGGCCAGCAACAGCAGCGACACCATATAGAGCGGCACCAGGAACGGATGCAGCACAACGGAAACAGCCTTCGACAAACGCAAATACATCTTCTACGCGATTAAATCTGTTTACGGAGCCGTGCCACCGGAATACTCAACATCTCCCGATACTTGGCCACCGTACGACGTGCGATGCGGTACCCCTTCGAATTGAGGATATCCATCAATGTTTCATCGGTCAGAGGCTTGCGTTTATCCTCCTCGTCGATGCACTGCTGGAGGATATTCTTGATTTCATAGCTCGACACTTCCTCGCCGCTGTCGGTCTGCATCGCCTCCGAGAAGAGCGACTTGAGCAGAATGATGCCGAACTGGGTCTGTACATATTTGCTGTTCACCACGCGCGAAATGGTCGATACGTCCAACCCCGTGCGATCGGCGATATCCTTGAGGATCATCGGCCGCAACTTACTTTTGTTACCGTCCTTGAAATATTCCTGCTGGTAATCGAGAATCTCCTGCATCGTCCGCATCAGCGTATCGTGCCGCTGCTTGATCGCCGAAATGAACCACTTGGCCGAATCGATCTTGCTCTTGACGAACTGAATCGCCTCGCGGTCCTTCTCCTTGACCCGACCGTCGGAATCCACCATGCCCCGCATCATTTCGATATAACGATGATTGATTCTCGCTTCGGGAAGATTACCCGAATTGAGCGTCAGGTCGAAATGCCCTTCGTGGTAATCGAGGATGAAATCCGGCGTCACGTAAGGCGTCGTATCGGCCCCGCCTTCGGAGTAAAGGTTGCCCGGTTTGGGTGAAAGGCGGGTAATCTCTTCGATCGCCTCGCGGAATTCGTCCTCGGAAACCTGAAGCCGGGCCATCAGTTTTTCGTAATGCTTTTTGACAAACTCGTCGAAATAGCACTCCACGATCTTGCGGGCCAGCCGGCGGGAGCGGGTATTAAGATTCTCCTGATCCAATTGCAACAATAAACACTCCTGCAGGTTGCGGGCACCTACACCGGTCGGTTCGAGTTCGTGGATAATCGACAGCAATCGTTCCAAGTGCTCGACCGAAACATCTACGCCCTGCGTGAAGGCGATGTCGTCGGCGATAGCCTCCAAACTCCGGCGCAGATAGCCGTCCTCCTCGATACTGCCGACCAGATAAACGGCCAGACGCATATCCTGCTCCGAGAGATTGCGGTATCCCAACTGTTCGACCAGGTACTCCTGCAACGAACGTCCGCCCGCAAGGGGGGCCTGGCGCGGTTTGTCGTCTTTCGAATAATTGTTGATACGGCTCTTATAGGAAGGAGTTTCGTCTTCCCGGAGGTATTCCTCCACCGAAATCTGCTGCGGCTGCTCGTCCTCCGGAGTATGATCGTCTTCCTCCAACACGATGTTCTCCTCGATCTCCTGCTTGATCCGCTGCTCGAGCTGCATGGTCGGCAACTCCAACAATTTGATCATCTGAATCTGCTGGGGTGATAATTTCTGTTGCAGGGACAATACCTGCTTTTGATTGATCATGCTCATACTTGTCTCCTCCCAATTATTAACTTCGAAATTAGTAATCGGCTTCTTCTTTTGATAAAATAAAATATTGCAGTTCGTGATAAAAGTATTATCAGGAACGGCTGAAAACGGGTTAATAGATAAATGGTCCGGATTTAATTAAAATTCCGCATTCTTGGGCGTACGGGGGAAGGGAATCACATCGCGGATGTTACCCATACCCGTCACGAAGAGCAGCAGGCGCTCGAACCCGAGTCCGAAACCGGAATGAGGAGCCGATCCCCAACGACGGGTGTCGAGATACCACCAGAGTTCTTTCTCGTTCATACCCAGTTCGTGTACACGGGCCGAAAGTTTTTCGTAGTCGGCCTCGCGCTCCGAACCGCCGATAATCTCGCCGATCTTCGGGAACAGCACGTCCATCGCACGGACGGTCTTTCCATCCTCGTTCTGCTTCATGTAGAAAGCCTTGATCTGCTTCGGATAGTTGATAAGGATCACCGGACGCTTGAAGTGCTCCTCGACCAGATAGCGTTCGTGTTCCGACTGCAAGTCGCACCCCCAGTCGCAGGGGAATTCGAACTTGCGGCCCGAAGCCTTGAGAATCTCCACGCCCTCGGTGTAATCCAGCCGCTTGAATTCGTGGTTCAACACGAAGTTGAGCCGCTCGATCAGACCGTTGTCCCACATCTTGTTCATGAACTCCAGATCCTCGCGGCAGTTCTCCAACGCGTAGCGGATCAGGTATTTCAGGAAATCCTCGGCCAGCTCCATGTTGTCCTCCAGCTCGTAAAAGGCCATTTCCGGCTCGATCATCCAGAACTCGGAGAGGTGGCGCGGCGTATTGGAGTTTTCGGCACGGAACGTCGGGCCGAAAGTATAGATCTGCCCCAGCGACAAAGCTCCCAACTCGCCTTCGAGCTGGCCGGACACGGTCAGGCTGCACGGACGGCCGAAAAAGTCCTGCGAATAGTCCACGGCCCCCTCTTCGGTTTTGGGCAGGTTGTTCAGATCGAGCGTCGTCACCTGGAACATCGCCCCGGCGCCTTCGCAGTCCGAAGCGGTGATCAGCGGCGTATGCAGGTAATAGAAACCTTTGTCGTTGAAATATTTATGTATCGCATAGGCCATCGCGTGACGGATGCGGAAAATCGCACCGAACGTGTTGGTACGGGGACGCAGATAAGCGATGTCGCGCAGGAATTCGAGCGAATGTCCCTTCTTCTGCAAAGGATAGGTTTCGGGATCCGCCGTACCGTATATCTCGATCTTCTCGGCCTGCACCTCGACACCCTGTCCCGCACCGCACGAAGCGACCAAGCGTCCGTCCACACGCAGACAGGCTCCGGTAGTCACCTTACGGAGCAGCTCCTCGTCGAATTTCGCCAGATCGACCACAACCTGCATATTCGCCACACACGATCCGTCGTTCAGGGCGATGAAAGCCACGTTCTTATTTCCACGTTTGGTTCTGACCCAACCTTTCACAACGACCTCGGCGTCCGTCGCCGGCGACTGCAGCAATTCTGCGATTCTCAAGCTTTTCATACGTTCGGTAATTTCTTCTTGTTTTTACTCATTCTTAAAGATAGACAAAGATAGGATATATTTGTGATTTGTCAAAAAAAAAGTACCTTTGTCAATCGCATTATAGTACAATTCCGCCATGAAACGAATTTTCCTCGCAATCGCCGTCCTGTGTTATGCCGGGGCCGTTTACGGACAAGACGGGGGACGCATCCACCGTTCCGAATTCGTCCCGTTCGACACCCGCGAAGACGCCGATGCGCTCAACCGGAAAAACACCGACAAATACCTGGTTTTCGCCCCCGGGCTTCTGAACGACGGGGAAGAGGTGCTCGGAATCGGGGATGTGGTCAATCTTCCGAACGGTTGGTTCGACTCGTTCATCTACCTCCATCTCGAAAACACGGGCACGGCCTACACGCTCCGCGTCAATGACCGCACCGTAGCCGTGGTCGAAGACCCTTTCGCTCCGGCCGACTTCGACCTTACCCCCTACGTCAAACAGGGCGATAACATCATTTTACTGGAACTGCACGAAAGTAATACGCCCGAATTGCAAAAAGGTTTCACTCCGACCCCGGTAAAACCGTTTACCAACAGTTATCTTTTCGCCCAGGAGAAACGCAGCATACGCGATTTCAACGTAGCGCTGATCCCCGATTCGACCCGCAAATTCGGCGTGCTCGACCTGGAGGTGATCGTGCAGAACGGCTACAACTACGAGGAACCGATCACCGTCGGGTTCGACATTTACGCCCCCAACGGCAAGCTGCTCGATTTCAGCGTAAACGACATAACCGTTCCCGGACGCTCGCTCGACACGGTACGCTTCTCGCCCTACATTTATCACACCTACGAAAATAGCTGGGGAGCCAAAGGCGCCGCCCCGCTCTACCGGGTCATGCTCTACACCAAACGCAAGGGAGTCTTCAAGGAGTACATCCCCCTCAAAGTAGGATTCGGAAAGACGGAGATGAAAGACGGGAAGATTACCCGTTTCGACAAACCTGTCACGATCGTTTCCGAAAGATACAACGCGGCAGCGGACGCCGCTGCCACGTGCAAAGAACTACTGGCGCTCAAGAAAAAAGGGATCAACACCATCTGGCCCAATGCGCCTCAACCCTACTGGTTTTACAATCTGTGCGACGAACTGGGCCTCTTCGTGATCGATCAGGCCAATATCAACGCTCCGGAAAAGCGCGACGACCGCACCGCAGGCGGCACCCCGAGCAACGATCCGCGTCTTGCGGACGAATACCTCGAACGCGTGCGGAACATGTACTACCGCTCCCGCAACCACACCTGCATCATCGGATTCGCTCTGGGCGGAGAGTCGGGCAACGGATATAATATGTACAAAGCCTATCAGTGGCTCAAATCCGTGGAACCTTCGCGTCCCGTAATCTGCATCGATGCCGACGGAGAGTGGAATACGGACCTGGAAATAGTCCCCTGAAAACCGTAACGTACCCCGGCCGCACATTCGACCGGAAACCGTCATGCCTGTCGGCGAATCGCCGGACGCAGAAACAACCTCTCGCCGCTCCGCCGCCAAAAGCCGCCGGCAGGACGACCATAAACCAACCAACGTGAACATCGAACTGATCGTAATCGGAAAAACGGACTCCAAGGAGATCGAATCGCTGCTGGCCATGTATGCCCGGCGAATCAATTTCTATTGCCGTTTCGCCGTCACGGTCCTGCCCGACGTAAAAAACACCAAGAACCTCTCGGCCAAACAACAGCGCATGACCGAGGGCGCCAGCCTCCTGCGTCAGTTCGGCGACGGGGATTACGTGGTGCTGCTCGACGAACGGGGCGACGAATACCGTTCGATCGACTTCGCCTACTGGCTGCAAAAACGCATGGCGAGCGGCATCCGGCGGCTGGTCATGGTCATCGGCGGCCCCTACGGATTCTCCGACGAGGTATATGCACGAGCCGACGCCAAGCTGTCGCTCTCGAAGATGACCTTCTCGCACCAGATCGTGCGAGCCATCTTCGCCGAACAGATATACCGGGCTTTCACTATCCTGAACAACGAACCCTACCACCACGAATGAGCTGTCCCCCGACAAAACCGGCCATCGCCGTCATTACGCCCAACATCCTGATCGGGCTGGGCCTGCGGACGATTCTCGAAAAGGTAGGTCCTCCGGGAGAGATCGCCGTGTTCGACAGCTTCACCGAATTCATCGCATCCGGACCGGAGCGTTATTTCCACTATTTCGCCGCCATGCAGGTTTTCATGCGCCACCGCACCTTCTTCCTGGAAAACAGTCACAAGACGATCCTGCTGGGCAAAGGGTATTCGGCCCAGTTCGCCCGAATGCGCCAGATCGATATCTTCGGCGGCGAAGAACGACTGGTACACGATCTGCTGTGCCTGCGCAGCGAAGCGCCCCGACCCGACCATGCCCTTCCCCGACAGAACGGCGCTCCGGCCGCCAACCTGCTCTCCGTACGCGAAACGGAAGTGCTGACGCTCATCGCTCAGGGTTTGCTGAACAAACAGATCGCCGACCGGCTGCAAATCGGGCTCACGACCGTCATCTCCCACCGCCGCAACATCATGCAGAAGCTCGGCGTACAGTCCGTCGCCGCACTCGTCATCTGCGCCGTCAGCATGGGCTACGTGGACGAAAGCGACATCCGCACTCCTCATAAATGAGGGTTGCAAAAACGATCGGAATATCGTTCCTTTGTCCCCGAACAATCGCGGTAAAAGCGAACGCGGCGCTCCGGCGAAATCGGAGAAAACCGACGGACTCTACGGTCTGCGCCGTTTTTGCCGTTCGAAACGATCCGATGATCCGCCAGGCGATCCATATCATCTTTCTGTCGGCGTGCATACTCCTGCACGCCATGAGCGTATGTGCCGCCCCCGCGCTGCCGGAAGACTCCACTCCGGCACTGGCGGACTCCGTTATCCAAGTGGAGGACATCCAGGTCACGGCCATCAAACAGGGCCTCAACCTGCGCAACCAACCCGTAACGGCTTCCGTAATCGGACGCACGGATCTGGAACGGCGGCACGTCGCAGCCCTGAAAGAGGTTTCGCAGGCGGTTCCCAACTTCCACATCCCGGACTACGGCTCGCGCATGACCTCCTCGATCTACATCCGGGGACTGGGCGCCCGCATCGACCAACCGGTGATGGGGCTCAACATCGACAACATCCCCTACCTGAACAAGGACGCCTACGACTTCGATTTGACGGACATCGAGCGGATCGAAGTGCTGCGCGGCCCCCAGAGCACGCTGTTCGGACGCAACACGATGGGCGGCGTAATAAACGTCTATACCCTGTCGCCCTTCACCTTCGAAGGAGTGCGGCTGGGCATGGAATACGGCAGCGGCAACACGCAGAAATACCGGATTTCGACCTACTACAAAACAAGCGAACGGGTCGGCTTCTCGGTCGGAGCCTACTATTCCAAGACCGACGGCTTCTTCAAGAACCTCTATACCGGTGAAAAATGCGACTGGGAGAGAAGCGGCGGCGGCCGGTTCAAGGTACAGTACCGCAACCTGCACGGACTTCGTATCGACAACACCTTCTCGTTCGTCAAGCTGGAACAGGGCGGCTACCCTTACGCCTATGTCGAAACCGGCCAGATCGCTTACAACGACCCGAGCGATTACCGCCGCACGAACTTCAACGACGGACTGACGATCCGCTACGAAGGAGAGAAATTCTCCGTAGCGAGCATCACCAGCTATCAGTACCTCGACGACCGGATGAACCTCGACCAGGATTTCCTGCCGCTCTCCTATTTTACACTGACACAGGCCCGCCGGGAGCACGCCGTGACCGAAGACCTCGTGTTCCGCTCCCCCGACGACAAAGCCTACCGCTGGCTCCTCGGTGCTTTCGGCTTCTACCGCCATACCAGCATGCACGCACCGGTGCTCTTCAAGGAGGACGGCATCCGCAACCTGATCCTCGATCGTTTCGAGCCGCAGGGGATTCACGCCGAATGGGGCGAAGATACGTTCCTGCTCGACAGCCGCTTCCGCACGCCCGACTACGGAGCGGCCCTCTACCACGAATCCACCTACGACGCCGGCCGATGGCGCTTCACGGCAGGCCTGCGCGTTGATTTCGAGGCTTCGAAGCTCCACTACCGAAGCTATGCCGAAGCCACCTACACGACCCAAACACCCGACGGCACGAGCTATCCCCATGCTATTCTGGTCGATCAGCCGGGTACGCTCAAACAATCCTTCACGGAGATACTTCCCAAAATATCGGTGCTCTACCGGATGGGCAGCTCACGGCGTAACACGCTCTACGCCACCGTCAGCAAAGGCTACAAGGCCGGCGGATTCAATACCCAGATGTTCTCGGATGTCCTGCAGCAGCAAGTGATGAAACAGATGGGATTCGGCTCGCTCTACGACGTGGCCGACGTGGTGACCTACAAACCCGAGAAAAGCTGGAACTACGAGGTGGGTGCCCACCTCTCGACCCCTTCGCACAAGGTGCAGGCCGATCTGGCGCTCTTCTACATCGACTGCCGCGACCAGCAGCTCACGGTCTTCCCCGAAGGACAGGTCACGGGCCGTCTGATGACTAACGCCGGCCGCACGCGCAGCTTCGGCGGCGAAGCGTCGCTGCTGGCCGTCATGTTCCTGCCCGGTCTGTTCGCCTTCCGCCATTTCCTGCCGCAAATCCGGTTCGCCGAACGACGGCGCGGGGCCCTGCAACTGTTCTATCTGACGGGAGCCGTCCTCACCTTCGAGTACGTCGCCCTGATGCTGACGAATTTCTACCTGCGCTACAACGCCTCCGTCTGGCGCTACGACATCACGATGCCCGATCTGCTGCAAAACCCGCTCTTCATC
>OHSJ01000685.1_pt1 | contig 12948 bp, 8 predicted proteins | sample 1578561 | NCBI WGS metagenome assembly OHSJ01 (sample SAMEA3879571, study PRJEB24766) | human gut metagenome | biome: human-associated habitat; feature: feces | place: USA | collected 1985/1987 | reverse complement strand
CCTATGGGCAACGTTTCATCCGGCTATAGGCAAACGCAACGTCGCCTATAGGCAAACTTGCGTCCGGCTATAGGCGGACGAATTAATTTATGCACTCCAAAGTATTATTTATTGCACAAGCCGGGACTAAATTTAGTATAGGATAAAAAAACGCATATGCAAATGAACGCCTCGATGGGAAAACATTTACAGTTCCTCACCCAAATGGCTATGGACAGTACTACAATGAAGCTGCTATACAGAAACATAAACAAGCATTATATGCAGGTAGAAATACTAGTCAAACAGATGGCTGCAGAAATCGACCGACAGAAAAACAAGGACGGACAGCAGGAAATACTGGAATCCATCTCTTAATCGGTTATAATCAAAAAGTGCCGTGATGGACAAAAGGTGATTCAGAGACGAATCAATCCTATAAGGAGGGGGTATTCTTCAGAAAAATATATCATTTTCCGAAAATACCCCCTTTAAAATAGGGGTACTTTCAGAAAAAACATATAATTTTGCGCCATCAACCGATAAAAAAATAGACCATTTATGTCAAAAATGCGTTTTTTTGCCTTACAAGAGCTTTCCAACCGGAAACCTCTGGAAGTTATTGCCCCTTCCAACAAACTCTCTGATTATTATGGTAGCCACGTGTTCGACCGCAAGAAGATGCAGGAGTATCTTCCCAAAGAAGCTTACAAAGCTGTAACCGACGCTATCGAAAAAGGTACGCCTATCAGCCGTGAAATAGCAGATTTAATTGCTAACGGTATGAAAAGTTGGGCTAAGTCACTCAACGTCACTCACTACACACACTGGTTCCAGCCTCTGACAGACGGAACAGCCGAAAAGCATGACGGCTTTATCGAATTCGGTGAAGATGGCGGAGTGATTGAACGCTTCTCCGGAAAACTACTGATCCAGCAAGAGCCGGATGCTTCTTCTTTCCCGAACGGCGGTATCCGCAATACGTTCGAGGCACGTGGCTACTCGGCATGGGACCCCTCCTCCCCGGCATTCATCGTAGACGACACGCTCTGCATCCCGACTATTTTCATTGCCTACACCGGCGAGTCTCTGGACTACAAGGCACCGTTGCTGAAAGCCCTGCGTGCCGTAGACAAGGCTGCCGTCGACGTATGCCACTATTTCAATCCGGAAGTAAAGAAAGTGGTTGCCTATCTGGGCTGGGAGCAGGAATATTTCTTGGTGGACGAAAGTCTTTGGGCCGTACGTCCCGACCTGATGCTGACGGGCCGTACGCTCATGGGGCATGAATCGGCCAAGAACCAGCAGTTGGAAGATCACTATTTCGGGGCGATCCCCACGCGGGTCATCGCTTTCATGGCCGATCTCGAATACGAATGCCTGAAGCTGGGCATTCCGGTCAAGACCCGTCACAACGAGGTGGCTCCCAATCAGTTCGAACTGGCTCCCGTGTACGAGGAGTGCAACCTGGCCAACGACCACAACCAGCTGTTGATGACCATCATGGACAAGATCGCCCGCCGTCATAATTTCCGGGTGTTGCTGCATGAAAAACCTTTCAAGGGAATCAACGGTTCGGGCAAACACAACAACTGGTCGCTGGGAACCGATACGGGCGTCAATCTGCTCAGTCCGGGTAAAACCGCATCGGAGAATTTGCAGTTCATTACCTTCCTGGTGAATGTGATTTCGGCCGTGCACAAGCATAACGGCCTGCTGAAGGCGGCCATCATGAGCGCCACCAACTCCCACCGCCTGGGGGCCAACGAAGCGCCTCCGGCGATTATTTCGACCTTCCTCGGTACGCAGGTTTCGGCCGTGCTGGATAAACTCGAGGCCAGCCGCAGCGATTCGGCGATCCGCTTCAATGCCAAGAACGTCTTCAAGATGAGCGGCATTTCGCATATTCCGGCTTTGTTGCGGGACAATACCGACCGCAACCGCACTTCGGCTTTCGCGTTTACCGGCAACCGTTTCGAGTTGCGTGCCGTCGGTTCTTCGGACAATTGCGCCGAGGCGATGATCGTGCTCAATACCGCAGTGGCGGACGAGTTTACGGCGTTCCGCGAGCGCGTGGATGCGCGTATCGAGGCCGGAGTCAGGAAGGAAAAGGCGATTTACGAGGAGCTCAAGAGTATGATCCGCTCTTCGCGGGCGATCCGTTTCGACGGCAACGGCTATTCGGAGGAGTGGCGGGCCGAAGCGGCACGCCGGGGGCTCGATTGCGAAACCTGTGCGCCGCGTGTATTCGACCGCTACCTCGATCCTTCGTCGGTCGAGATGTTCGCCCGCATGGGCGTACTCTCGAAGGTGGAGCTCGAAGCCCGAACCGAAGTGAAGTGGGAAACCTATACCAAAAAGATTCAGATCGAAGGCCGCGTGTTGGGCGACCTGACGATGAACCACATCGTGCCGATCGCTTCGCGTTACGAAGCTCTGCTGCTGGATAAGGTCTATAAGATTTCGCAAATCGGACAGGGGCTCGACGCTTCGGCCGATGTCGAACTCATCAAACGTATTCAGCAGCATACGGCTCTGATCCAGCAACTGACCCACGATATGATCGAAGCCCGCAAGGTGGCCAACAAGATCGAGGATCAGCGGGAGAAGGCGCTCGCGTACCACGATACGGTGGCGGTCTATTTCGACCAGATCCGCAAACACGTGGATCGCCTGGAGGAGATCGTGGACGACCAGATGTGGCCGCTGCCCAAGTACCGGGAGCTGCTGTTCCTGCGGTAGTTGCTTCGGCTTGCCGCTTCTGCGGGCGGGAACGATAATCGGGATAATCCGGCGGATTCGCCGGATTATTTTTTAACTTTGTATGCCTCGAAAACTTCGGAGCAGAATCAATGTAAGGATTTATGTATCGCAACCTGAGTGAATTTATCGCCCGCCTGGAGCGGGAAGGCGAATTGCAGCGCGTGAGCGTGCCGGTGGATCCGGTGTATGAGATCGCCGAGATTACCGACCGCATGTCCAAGCAGCCGGACGGCGGCAAGGCGCTGTTGTTCGAGCAGACGGGGACGCCGTTTCCCGTGCTGACCAATATGATGGGTTCCGACCGTCGGATGGCGATGGCGCTCGGCGTGGAGTCGCTCGACGAACTGACGCGACGGCTCGATGATTTGTTGCAGCAGGCCGTCACGCCGAAAAATTCGCTCCTGGATAAATTGCGGATGCTGCCTTTGCTGGCCGAGATGTCGCGCTGGTTGCCGCGTACCTCGTCGTCGCGGGGCGAATGTCAGCAGGTCGTGCTGCAGGGGGAGGAGGCGTCGCTCGATGCGCTGCCGGTGCTCAAGTGCTGGCCGTGCGACGGCGGACGCTTCGTGACGCTGCCGCTGGTGCACACCCTCGATCCCGAAACGGGAATCCGCAACGTGGGCATGTACCGGCTGCAACTGTTTGATGCCCGCACGACGGGCATGCACTGGCACCTGCACAAGACCGGAGCCCGTCATTACGAAGGTTACAGGCGTGCCGGGCGGCGAATGCCCGTGTCGGTAGCGCTGGGCGGCGATCCGGCTTATACTTATGCTGCGACGGCTCCGATGCCGGACAACATGGACGAATACCTGCTGGCAGGGTTTCTGCGCCGGCGCCCGGTGAAACTGGTGAAGTGTATCACCAACGATATTTATGTGCCGGCCGACTGCGATTTCGTGATCGAAGGGTATGTCGATCCGTCGGAGCCGAAGACGGTGGAAGGGCCTTTCGGCGACCATACGGGTTTTTACTCGCTGACCGATGAATATCCCCGCTTCCATGTGACGGCCGTCACGCGGCGGCGCGATGCCGTTTATCCTGCGACGCTGGTGGGCATTCCTCCGCAGGAGGACGCCTATATCGCCAAGGCCACCGAGAAGATTTTCCTGGCTCCGATCCGGCTGGCCGTACAGCCCGAAGTGAAGGAGCTGACGATGCCTGTTTTCGGTACGGCGCACAATTTGGCCGTGGTGTCGATCGACAGACGCTACCGGGGACAAGCCCATAAAGTAGCGCAGGGACTTTGGGGGGCCGGGCAGATGATGTTCAATAAATACCTCGTCATTACGGGCGAGGATTGCGACGTGCATGATCCGGACCGGTTGGCCGCCTTGTTGCGCCGGGCCGAGTTCCCGCGCGATTTGATTGTAAGCGAGGGAGTTTACGACGTACTCGACCATGCGACCGCGACGCCCGGGTTCGGCGGTAAACTGGCGTTCGACCTGACGGAGATCGATCCGTCCGCTCCAGCGGAGGCCGTTCGGCTTCCGGAGCGGTTCGAGCTGACGCCCGGTCTGGTCGAGGTCGCGGACGGACTTGCCGGGAAGTGGGGGGCCTTGCTGCTCTTTGCCGACGATACGGTGGAACAGAAGCCGGATCTGGCCGCTTTCCTTGCCCGAAATCCGTGCCGGGGGATTCGCTATGTCGTTCTTTTCGACGGACACGCCCGGACGCTGCGCCCGGACGAGCTGCTGTGGCTCGCTGCGGCCAATACCGATCCCCGGCGGGATGTGGAGTGCCGCGACGGTGTGCTGTGCGCGGATGCCCGGAGCAAGCGGCCCGGCATTGCGGGCAACCCTTCGCGTTTTCCCAATGTGGTGACTTCGCTGCCCGAGGTCGTTCGGAAGGTGGACGAACGTTGGGCGGAGTATGGTTTGGGTGAGCGGCTCGAATCGCCTTCCGACCGTTACCGGACGTTGTTGTTGTCCGACAAAGCTGCGTGGTAGAGGATGGCCGGACTTTTCCAGACGCGTGAGCGCCGGGCGCTCGTGGTGTTCCTCCTGCTGGCGGGAGTGTTCGTCGCCGGACTGCTCCTGGCCGAACGGCGGGAGAGCGCGGTATCTGCCGACCGGGCAGAGGCGGAGATGGAAGCGACGGTTGCGGCGGACTCCGTGAGGCTGTTCGAGTTCGATCCCAATACGGTGGAGTATGCCGATCTGCGGCGGCTGGGACTCACCTCCCGCATGGCGGTCAGCCTGCTGAAGTACCGCGCAGCGGGCAAAGTGTTTCGGATCCCCGAGGATGTGGCTACCTGCTACGGCATGACCGATTCGGTCTATTTTATTCTGGAACCCTATATTCGGATCGGACGCGAGTATGCGTTGACACCTTCTCCGCGTCGGGAATATCGGGAGTATGTCCCGCAGGAGCCGAGGATGATCGTGCCCCGCGAACGATTCAGGATCGATACGGTGTCCGCATCCTATCTCGCGTCGCTCGGTTTTTCCGTCCGTCAGGCCGAGGCCATTGTCCGTTATCGGGATCTTTACGAAGGTCTTCGGGATGAAGCGGGTTTTCGGGCTTGCTATATGATCGCCGATTCGGTGGCCGATCTTTTGCTCCCTTATGTAATTTTTCCGGAACCGGAGCCCGTTCGCTCCGGATTGATCGAGCTCAACGGGGCCGATTCGGCGACCTTACGCTCGGTAGTTGGGATCGGTGAGAAGAGCGTCATGGCCATTATTCGATACAGGGAGCGGCTCGGCGGATTTTACAGCGTGGATCAGTTGGCCGAGGTTCCGCAGGTCACGGAGTCCAATTTCGAGCGGATCGTGAAACAAATTTACTGCGATAGTTTCAAAATTCGAAAAATTGATATTAACTTTGCACCTCCGAGTACGCTCAAGGGGCATCCTTATTTGCCGCCCGCCGTATTTAGGAAGTTATTTAGTAAAAGACAATTGAAAGGAGGTTGGAGTACCGTCGAAGAGTTGGTTGAAGAGCACATATTAACCCCGCGTGAGGCCGAGCGATTGGCCCCGTATCTTCGGTTTACGGTACGAGAAGCCTCGAAAGACATACCGAACGGGGAGTCGGCGTCGTCCGGATGGAGTCCCGCCCCGATACAAGACACGATCCATTAGAAATTAGAGTAAAAAACAATAAAAAAAGCAACGAATTATGATTATCATGCCGGTAAAAGAGGGCGAGAACATCGAGAAGGCCCTCAAGAAATTCAAACGTAAATACGAGCGTACGGGTGTTCTGAAGGAGCTTCGTCGTCGCCAGTATTTCACCAAACCTTCGGTTGCGAAGCGTATCGCCATGCAGCATGCCATTTACGTAGAGAAGCTGCACCGCGACGAGGAATAGGAAGATTTTTCCATATCTTAATCCTGATAATAGACAAGAATTTTTTATCTTGTCTATTATTTTTTTGTTGTTTTACAGCGGGTTGCTCTCTGTTTCTCCTGCAAAACTAAATTTTTTAGTTTGAAAACTATAAAAAATAGTTGTATGTGAAATTTTTTTAGTTATCTTTGTTTCAGAAGATTTTTGTGCAGGAGCCGGCAATGCGGAGCTGTGCTGCCGTTTGTGCAGGTCCTGTTTCGTTCGACTTTAACCGACATTGATTATGGAAAAGCTGACACCTAGAGAAGAGGAGCTGATGCGTTGTTTCTGGACGCGGGGCCCGTTATTCGTGCGCGAACTGGTTGCGCTCTGGCCCGAACCGAAACCTCATTTCAATACGTTATCGACGATGGTGCGTGGCCTCGAGGCGAAAGGGTACGTCGGACACAAGGCCTATGGCGGCACCTACCAGTATTATCCGCTCGTCAGCGAGGAGGAGTTCAGCCGCAAGACGCTGAAGGGCGTGGTGAGCAAGTATTTCGACAATTCCTACCTCGGGGTGGTTTCGTCGCTCGTACGGGAGGAGAAAATCTCCGTGGACGATCTGCGCGACCTGATCCGGCAAATCGAAAGTCAAACCGAAAAACGATAGTCCTATGCCGACCTTTCTGCTTTACAGTCTGAAGGCTGCGGGATGCCTGGCGGTCTTCTACCTGTTTTACAAGTTGTTGTTGAGCCGCGATACGCTGCATCGGATGAACAGGGTGTTGTTGTGCGGAGTGTTGCTGCTGTCGTTTTTGCTGCCTTTGTGCGTAATTACCGTCGAGAAGGAGTTGCCCGGGGTATCCGCCGCTGGGATCGACGTGATTCCGGAAAATTATTTCCGGCGGGACATGGTATTCGAAAACCGAATCCCCGACGATACCCGGGACCTGATGATAACAGAGGAGCCGGAGCCTGCTCCCGAACCGTTCGACTGGGGCGTTTTGCTCGGAATCATCTATTTTGCAGGGGTATTTGCGACGTTGGGATGGACCGTATGCAACATCGTGCGGGTTGTGCGAATGACGCGCCGCGGCCAGCGCATACCGCTTGGAAACGGGAGCGTTTTGGTGTTGTCGGACCGGATTCGAGCTCCGTTCAGTTGGATGAGATACGTGGTGATGTCCGAGGAGGATTATGCCTGCGGCGGAGGGACGATCCTCGTGCATGAACAGGCGCATCAGCGGTTGGGCCATTCGTGGGACCTGCTGCTGGTCGATTTGCTGGGGTGTTTGCAGTGGTTCAACCCCGCGATGTGGCTGTTGCGTGTGGAACTGCGTGCTGTGCACGAGTACGAGGCCGACGAGCAGGTGCTCCGCTGCGGGGTCGATGCGAAAGATTATCAGATGCTGTTGATAAAAAAGGCCGTTGGCGGGAGGTGGTACTCAATTGCCAACAGCCTTAATCATAGTAACCTTAAAAACCGAATTACCATGATGTTGCGTAAAAGATCATCGAGGTGGGCCAGGGCCAAGGCGCTCTATGTCCTGCCGCTTGCGTGCCTGGCGCTCGGCGCTTTCGCACAGACCTCCTATGTTCTTCCGGAGGACAAAACTACGAAAAATTCCGGAAACGGTGAAATGCCTCTTCCTGCTGGTGCGGACGGCCTCACAGTCGGTACACCGGAAGGGGGAATGCCACCGGTCGAAGGCTCCATGGCCGAATTGCTCGCTAATCTCGAGCGTACCGCTCTCGAAAAGCAAACGGCAGAATCGGGGGCGCACACCTTTACCGGACGCGTATTTGGCCGGGACGATAAGCCTTGGGCCGGTTATGAGTTTATTTGCAGCGGCGGCCGGCGGGTTGTGACCGATGCGGAGGGCCGCTTTACGATCGTTACGGAGAAGCCGATCGTTTGTTACCTTGTCGGAGGGGAGACGGATCAGAAAGTAAAATCAGTCGGTAGCCGCTTCGGAATTCCGATGGGGACGGACATTGCCTTGGAATTTCATTTGAAAGAGTCGCTTGCTCTGACCCACCTGCCCGTATCCGATGAACCGGTAGTGTATGCGGTTTATGGCGATCCGGCAGATTTTCGCTTCGATCCGGAACATCCGCCTCTGATAATGGACGGGGGCGAGGAATTGTCGGCTGAAACGCTGGATACCTATTTGGGGTTGCCGGAACAGAAGATGATTGGTGCTTGGATGGTCAAAGGGCCGGAGGCACTGAAGGGATACGGTACGCGGGCGGCGAACGGAGTGTTGTCGATTAGGGTTCAGACCTATCCTTATACGGAGTCTTGGAGTCCGGCCGATCCGTCCTTGTGGGATCCGGAGGATTTGGAGCTTTATCTGGTGTGGGAAGGGGATGAGTTGCCCGAACAGTTTGTCGCCCGCCGCGATGCGTACATGAAAGAGGAGTTTGCCAAGTTGCTGACTGCTGATGCCGGGAAACTCGAACGACTCGGGTATAAATCGGTCGATGGTGCGGAAGAGTGGGTGACTGTCGAGGTGAGCGACGGGGCTGCCCTCATTCCTTTCTGGATTGATCTGTCGGACGAGGGCTTGTATCTGCTCGACGGTGAGGAGATCGATTACAGACAGTTGGGCGCGATGTCACCGTCGAGTATCGCCACGGCGACCCGAATGACCTCCGGCGAGGCACGCAGACGCTACGGCGATCGGGGTCGTTACGGTGCGATCGTCTATACGAGTCGTCCGGAGTCGGAACGTGTGACAATCGAAGAGAAACAGAAGCCTTCCGATTTGTATCACTATATTACGGGCGATTTTGAACCGACGGGTGTGCCCGATACTTACCGGGTGCGGCGGATCGAGTTTAGCCATTCGATGCCGTTCGAATTCCGGCCATTGGTACTGTGGAATGGCAAGGTGTCGAATATCTATCTTTTTACTACTCCCGGTATCGTTCACGAGATAGAAACCGTTCGGATCGTAACCGAGCCGGACGAAGCGACGGTCGCCAGATACGGCGTATCGGCCCGGAACGGGGTGATCGAGGTCGTTTCCAAAACGGCTTCGCGTGAGGATGATTTCGAGGTGACCGTTTATGATAAATACAACAATCCGATGCGTTATCTGAAGGGTAGTTTCCGATCGGTGGATGGTAAAAATACCTATAAGGTGAGCGGATTGAAATTGCGGAACGTGCAGGGAGTACGTCCCGGAATGTTGCCGTTGGTAGCTGTGGACGGGCGTGTGGGGTCCATCACCGATCTGGAGAAGATTCCTGCCCGCAAGATCGAAACCATACAGATTTTTTCCTGGGAGGATGTATTCCGTGACCCGGCATTAGTCGAGCGTTACGGGGATGCCGCCCGTGTCGGAGCGATTCTTGTGACGACTCGTGATGCTGCGAAACAGGCCGAAAAAGAGGCCCGGAAGTCCGGTGCAGGTGAATCTGTCGTCGCATCCGTACCGGAGGGACCGTCGTTCGGTACGGTTCAGACCGGTAATACTCCGGTGGACGGGCAGGGCAAGGTGCGGATTTCCGAAGTTGCTGCACCGAACGATTCGTTCGTGGTTTCCGGTCACGATTTGAGTTCGATGCTCTTCCTGCTCGATGGCAGAAGGGTCGCAGCTGCCGAGGTAAAGGCTTTGAATGAAGCGGAAATCGAATCGATGTCGGTCTTGAAGGACGAATGGGCTGTCGGACGTTACGGCGAGGCGGCGGCGGATGGCGTGGTTTATGTGACGACGACTGAAGGTGCCCGGCAGTTCGACCGTCTGGAGTGTAGTTTCGAGCGTGGAAACTCTTTCCAGGAAGGTCCCGGTCTTTATCGGATCAAGGATACGGGAAACGGATTTACGATCCGTCCGCTCAATGGAGCCCGACCGCTTGTGTTGATCAACGGCCGGCAGGTCGATGATGACTATTTGAAGTCGATCGATGCGGGGAAGGTTCTGTGGGTTCGGATTCTGCAACCCGGGTTCGAATTGCTGGACCGTTATGGCGAGCGGGCGCGGGACGGTGTGATCGAGTTTACGACGAATGAATCCGGAGAACGTACGACTTTGGCGGTTTATTCGTCGAATGCGTCGGGCAAAACGCCTAATAAGATGACAGTTGTCAGGGAGCCTTCCGGCGCCTCCTCGGGGCGCACTTCTGTGTCAAAGTCGATTTCCGTGTCTAAATCGATTGCCACGTCGGCGCAGCCTTTGGAGGAAACCGTTACGTTGACCTATACGACCGGAGCGGATTCGGATTCGGTTTCAGTTGTTGATAACGGTCGTTCTCTGAAGCAGGTCGGTTTAATAGTATTGGATGGCGAGGAAATTTCTGCCGATCGCCTTTCGCAACTGGATCCCTCCCGAATCGACGCGATGACGGTATTGAAAGGAGAGCAGGGGGTCGAACGTTATGGCGAGAAGGGAGCGGAAGGGGTGATCGAGATCACGACGAAAAAAAATCGGAGCGGCGTGGCCGGCGAATGAATATAGAGAAGTTCCAATTCATAAGTGTTATTGTTCCGTCAGGGAAGCATCCTGCAGCCGCACTTAGTTGCGGGATGTTTTTTATAAAAATAGGAGCGTCCTATCTGGGACGCTCCTATTTTTATCTCCGGTCGTGGCGAACGGATTCTTTTCATACCATACGAAAAGAACATTCGTTCGGAGGGTGAATCCTTTAGTGAATCCGTCCTTCTTTGGCCTCGATGCACTCGGTTGCGTGAGGCACTTTCATCAGCCGCTCCTTGGGGATCAGCTTGCCGGTGGTTTTGCAGATGCCGTATGTCTTGTTCTCGATGCGTACGAGTGCCATTTCGAGGTTGCGGATGAATTTCATTTGATGGGCTGCCAAGCGGCCGCTCTCCTCTTTGGAGAGCGTAGTGGCTCCCTCCTCCAGCACCTTGAACGTCGGCGAGGTATCCTCCGTATCGTTCGATGCGGTGTGGGTTATCGTGGCGCGCAGGAGTTCGTAATCCGCACGTGCTGTTTCCAGTTTTTTGAGAATGAGCTGTTTGAACTCTTCCAATTCGGCGTCACTGTATCGGGTTTTTTCTGCTTCTGCCATAGTTTCAATATTTTATTTGTAATAATGTTATACTAAATTAAACAATATTCCCGTTACTTCCAAATTTTTTGCCGGAAACGTGCAGGTTCTCCTTTTTTGGTCAAATTTTGGTCACCGCGATACGGACCGGTTGCTCATCTACCTCCGACTCCACGACGAATTCGCCGCTGGGAGAAGGCACTCCTTCGATTTCGACAGCCAGCGTCTGCGAGGCGATGTAGTCGGCGAAGGATTTGAGCGCGGGAAGGACGAACTCCTGCTGTTCGATCTCCACACGGATTTTGTCCGTCACCTCGAAGCCCGAATCCTTGCGGATGTTCTGGATACGGTTGATCAACTCGCGGGCGATACCTTCGGCACGCAGGTCGTCGGTGATCGTGATATCGAGGGCTACGGTCAGCTTGCCCTCCGTAGCTACGAGCCAGCCCGGCATATCTTCCGAGGTGATTTCGAAATCGGCAGGGGTGACGGTGATTTTTTCGCCGTCCACGTCCAGCAGGGTTTCCGCCGATGCTTCGATCGCGGCTATCTGATCCTGTGAGAACCCGGCTACGAGAGCTGCGATCTGCTTCATCTGTTTGCCGTATTTGGGACCGAGGGTCTTGAAGTTGGGCTTGATGCGCTTGGTGATGAGTCCCGTCGTATTTTCGATCAGTTCTATTTCCTTGACATTCACTTCGCTCATAATGAGCCCCTTGACGGCTTCGATGCGGCGTGCGGTGTCGGCGTCGAGGACCGGAATGAGTATCTTCGTGAGCGGCTGGCGGACTTTGATGTTCACCTTGCGGCGCAGGGCCAGTACCATCGACGAAACCTGTTGGGCCATAGACATCATCTGCTCCAATTCACCGTCGATGAGCGAGGAGTCGCAGACGGGGAAGGTCGAAAGATGTACCGACTCGTCCGTGTGGCGACCGCTTACGGCGTTCAGATCGCGGAAGATACGGTCGGAGATGAACGGCGCGAACGGTGCGGAGAGCATCGAAACGGTTTCCAGACAGGTGTAGAGCGTCTGGTAGGCCGCCAGTTTGTCGCGTGTCAGACCGCCGCCCCAGAACCGCTTGCGGTTGAGGCGCACGTACCAGTTCGACAGGTTTTCGCATACGAATTCCTGGATCATACGGGCCGCCGGCGTCGGATCGTAATTCTCGAGCGATTCGGTGACGTTCCGGACCAGCGTATTGAGCAGGGAGATGATCCAGCGGTCGATCTCCGGGCGTTCGCTCATCGGAACTTCCGGCTCCTGTCCCGTAAAACCGTCCACATTGGCGTAGAGGGCGAAGAACGAGTAGGTATTGTAGAGCGTGCCGAAGAACTTGCGGCGCACTTCGTCCACGCCGTCCCGGTCGAACTTGAGGTTGTCCCAGGGCTGCGAGTTGGAGATCATGTACCAACGCGTCGCGTCGGCGCCGTAGGTCGAAAGTATTTCGAAGGGATCCACGGCATTGCCCAGGCGTTTGGACATTTTGTTGCCGTTCTTGTCGAGCACCAGGCCGTTCGAAATGATGTTCTTGAAAGCTACCGAGTCGAAGAGCATCGTGGCGATGGCGTGCAGCGTGAAGAACCATCCGCGCGTCTGATCGACGCCTTCGGCGATGAAATCGGCCGGATAGACGCTCTTGAAGTAGTCGCCGCCGTGCTCGAAGGGGTAGTGTAGCTGGGCATAAGGCATGGCGCCCGAGTCGAACCACACGTCGATCAGATCCGGTTCGCGCCGCATCGGTTCGCCTTTGGACGAAACCAGCACGATATTGTCCACGTAAGGACGGTGCAGGTCGATCCGGTCGGTCGAGTAGTTCTCTTTGGAGAGGTCGCCCGGCTTGAAGTTCTTGTAGGGATTCTCCTTCATCAGACTTGCCGCGACGGATTTTTCGATTTCGGCGACGAGCTCTT
>OHSJ01000669.1_pt1 | contig 13156 bp, 7 predicted proteins | sample 1578561 | NCBI WGS metagenome assembly OHSJ01 (sample SAMEA3879571, study PRJEB24766) | human gut metagenome | biome: human-associated habitat; feature: feces | place: USA | collected 1985/1987 | reverse complement strand
TTTTAGAGTATTTTACACCATCCTTGCAACATTCCGTTTCAGCATCTTCAGAAAGGCCAAGCGTATCAGAGTACAGGCATGTATTGTTCTTGACGAAGATATCAAGATGCCATCCGTTTACCCGCCGGTAAAATTTCTAATATTCCATTTATGTCTAAAGAATCACCATATTTAAAATGATATTACACAACAGATGAAGGAAAATTAAATAATGGAATCAGGAAAAATATTAATCCTGTTTACGCAATTAAATAATTAGTATGAAATTTATATCCATACCCATTATTGTTTAGGATGATGTTTCCCCTCAAAAGGAGTATGTACTTTGCCCGAAAGCCATGTCCCATCTATAGGAGATATGTCTATATAATATGATCCAGGAGAAAAAAAGGTCTTCTCTTCTTTATTTCGTTTTGCATATAAAATACCTTTACGCAGAACAAAATCGATGCCAAAGAAATTTACAGGCTGATTTTCTTTAATTATAATTTCTTGTCGTATTCTCTGAGTTGAATGGTAAGATGTTACAAAGACTTGAATTTTTTTAGTAGAATCTTTCAATATAATCTTATTCGGTTTCATATGCCGATTTTTATTTTTTTCAGATACTGCGCAGCTATTCCATAATATGGGAAACAGGATGAGCAAGCCTCCTAGAATATATTTATTGATTTTCATCGCATGGACATTCGCTATTTTTTTTAATAGCATCTATTTCATGTTGATTGACTTTTCCATAATATGCCCTTCATTTAATAGAAAAGTCTCCATGGAAAATATATTTTTTCGCAATAAGTAGTGTAAGGATAACCATTGCTCGGAGGGGCCATGATTTGTACTTCGATACGGCAGCCTTTCACAAGATCAGGGTTGCTTAACAGATACTCCTCGACTTCCGGAGGAATCCGGGCATTCGTTCCGTCTTCGACAACGAAACGAAGACCACAAGTTTTACTTCTCCAGGAAGCTCCATCGCCTGTTAATTTCATTCCATGCCGGGCAAATATCTTATGGAGTTCCAAATCCTTTTCCACTGTTTCCAACAGAGTTACACTCCTCTCATAACCGTCTCCCGTATCTATGGCCGACCAGAAGAGGGAGAACGGTAAATAAATGAAGTAAAGAGCAGCTATTCCTATGACGATCCACATTTTCTTTTTCATCTTAAATAATTTATTAATTCTCTTTTTGTTTATTCACAAGGCACTCTTCCTTCGCCATAGCCTCTATGCCCTTGAGGAGCTGGAGCCAGAAGAGGAGTATCAGGGGCAAACGGGGCTACAAAACCAGCTCCTTCCACGATTGCACACGACCATCCGCAGCAATTTCTTGCTCCCGAGTTGTATAGTGAATATTGAGGAACATTCTTTTCATCTTCCCGGATCTGCTCTTCAACTTTACTTACTGACTCAGGACAGGCTTTATAAGTGTAGGAATTTCCAGAATCGGCATCTCCTTCATTACGGGCATCATCCTGAATTTTTCCGGCTCCAACGCCTAAAGCGCCTTTGTGCCAACTTCCGGGGTAGAGGCCTCTCTGCATATTGGGCGTTTTGACCCAAGCATGTCCTACATTTCCTGACCAGTAGCTGCATGGTTTAACCAGAATAAAAATTTCCTGTACTTCATATTCGCAGCATTCCCTTCCTGCGTCATCCGCAATTTTAGAGTATTTTACACCATCCTTGCAACATTCCGTTTCAGCATCTTCAGAAAGTCCAAGCGTATCAGAGTACAGGCATGTATTGTTCTTGACAAAGATATAAAGATTCCATCCGCTCTGTTCATCGACAGGATCTCTGCTGATCCACCTTCCATCTTGGGGATTATAGTATCGGAAATTGTACTGCACAAGCCCGGTTTCCTCATCGAAATACTCGCTGGAGAAGCGGAAGGGATTGATTTCTGCCGCATTGCCTTCCATCTTGAGAACATTCCCATACGGGCCATATTCGTACAAGGCTCGCCGGCCCGCCTTGATGCCGAAGAGCGCCGTTGTGTTCTTCAACGCGTCATGCGTATAATAAAGATCTTCCACATAAGTTCCCGTTTCATCAAAGACGCTCATCGCCAGGACGCGCGTGGCTACCGGTTCCAGGGGATCCCACAGGTACGTTTTACGCAGGACGGGTTCAGCGGATTCCGAAGCGTCCGCAGCATCCAGTTCCGCGATTTGCAGGTAACCCTGGTAGATAAACCGTTTCCTTGACATGAGCGCTTCCCCTTCATAGACGGATTTTTCTACCCTCCTGTTCAGATAATCGTAAACGCACTCAATACGCCTGTCCCCCTGCGTGAAGCTGACCGCCTGATTCAACGCGTTGTAGGCGGCTTCCCATTCTCCCGTGGACGTCTGAATTTTCGTCTGGTTGCCGTCGGCGTCATAGGTGGGAACAAAGGGCGGCTCCGTACCCTCGGTGATATCCGTGTATTGATTAAGCCGGTTGGCAACGTATGTGGCGGGAAGGGAATCCGTTCCCTCCCGGGAGGTTGTGCGGTTGCCGATGTTATCGTAGGCGTAACTGTATATGCCGCCCCGGCTCATCGCGTCGCTCACAAGTTCATTCCTGTCATTGTAGGCGTAGGCGTGGGTGAGGTCGGGCGCGGACGTGTTGAAATAGTCTTTCTTCGTGACGGGACGCCCCAGCACATCGTAGGAGTAGTCGGTTTTGGCCGGGTAGTTGGCGCTGCCGGGGCGCAGGTAGTCAATATTCACCGGGAGGTCGCGCTTTTCTTCCAGAGTGCGCCGCCATTTCAACGTGTTGGGGTAATCAAGAGTGTCCAGCAGGCCGCTTTCCGCATTGTAGCCGTAGGTGAAGGGCTTCGCGACGGCGTTCAGCGAGACGGTGGAAAGCCTTCCGGAGGCGTCATGCCCCCATGCCGTCTGCAAGGCGGCGGCGCCCGCATAGTCCAGACAGTAGCCCGAGGGCCTCCGTCACGGCGGAGGGTCAAGACGCTTGCCGCAAGGCCAGCCGTCGTTTCCGTTTCCTGTTCGTTATACTGATTGTACGTGAACGTGCGCGTTCCGGAAGCGTCTTCAATTTGCGTCAGCTGCCCCAGATGATTGTAGCGGCTGCTGATGGAGGGGGTAAAACCGTCGTCATTAAAGGTAATGGAGGTAAGCTCCCCGGTAAGGGGGGCGTAGGAGCGGGAGGCAACGGTTCCCCGCGCGTCCGTCGTAGCGGAAACGCGGTTGAGCGCATCATAAGCGGTATCCACATGGGTGGCATTGGCATAGGTCTTGCGGACAACCAGCCCCGTAGCGACATCGTACGTCCAGGTGGTGATGTCCCCATCCGTCCGGAGGCGGGGATCAGTAGTGATGACATCCCCGGGATCACGGAAGGTGGCAAGGCTCACTATATGGCCGGCGGCGTCATAAGCGTATACGGCGGGCTGTATGGCCGTCCCCCATTCGGCTTCCTTGCGGCCCCGGATATCATAAACGGAACAGGCTGTTTTACCAAGGGCATTGGTAACGCAGGTAGGCAGATCAAAGGGCTGGGCATAAGCGTAGGTGGTCGTGTTGCCCGCGGCATCCGTGCCGGAAATGATGCGGCCGGCAATGTCGCAGACGGCGGTAAAGACGTTACCGCGCACATCTGTGTCCGCATAGGTGATGCCCGTTTCCGTATAAGTGCGCTGCCGGCGGGCGGTCGCGCCGTCAAAGCCCGTAACCGCCGTCGTGAATCCGTCCACGACGCGCGTAAGAGCAACGCTCCCGACGCCGGGCACGGTTTTCTTCTGCAGGCGGACAGAACCGCCGCCATACTCCGTCCACTCCACGGTATCATGGCCGCGGGGATCCGTCATGACGGTTTTGCCTGCAAGAACAGAACTCAGAGCAGAAAGCAGGGCCGCCTGCTTTTGAAGAACGGGAGTACCTGAAGAAGTATAACTTGTTATGGAAACAAGTCTGTAGATGCCGTCTTCACGGCTCTCGGCCACATAAGCGTAGTCAGTAATGCGGGAGTTCAGGATGGTCGGTTCATCCTCCAGCGCGACGATTGCCCTTGTCCTGTTCCCAAAAGCATCATAGGCATAGAGTGTCGGCGCCATGTCCGCCAGCTGTTCCCTGATAAGGCGCCCCTTGTCATCGTATGCAAGAGTGCGCACGTTTTCCCCATTCAGGGTATTGGCGGCAGCAATCCGTACAAGATCGCCAAAGCCGTTGACGGTGGAGCTTCCCGTCACGACGCGGGGCTCTCCCCCCTCCCCGCCCGGCACAGCCTCCGTCGTGCGGATCCCTTCCGCCGTGGCCTCAACGGTATAAAGGATATCCTGCTGCCCGGTGCCGTAACGCCGCACTACTGTTCCGGAAGGGCTTTTCCGGGTGATGAGCGTAGCGCCGGCGGGCGTGGTAACAGTTTCTACCAGGCCATCTCCGCTGTAAGAGCGGACGGTGGTGCGCCCCAGAATATCGGTTTCTCTTATCAGGCGCCCCAGCAAATCGTATTCCCGGCTTTCCACCGTCGTCATTGGGCCTGCATCCCTGCGCAGGGAGGTAATTTTACCGAGGGCATCACGGGTATAGCTCGTGATGGTTTCCGGAGTGATCATGGTTTCCCCGTCCGTAACGGCTGAACGGATGGTTTCCACCAGCTGGCGGGCCGTATTGTAGGAATAGGAAGTGGTCACTCCATTCTCATCCCTCTCCCACAACGGGCCGCAGCAGGCCATCATGCGCTCGTAAACGCGCCCATTGGCGCGGGTGCGCTTTACCCAACGGTTCTCAACGTCATATTCATAAGAAGACGCGTCCGTCATGGACCAGGCGCCATCGGCCAGCCGGGCATATTGCTCATAACGCATGTTATTGCCCTGGCCGGAGACGTAAGTAACCTTCCGCGAGCTCAGGCCGGGGACGCTCTCTCCCGCTATCCGCGTTTCCGCGGTCACTTTGTAAAGGGCTCCGTACTGGTCCGTCTCTTCATAAAAATAATGCGTCTGAATGCCGTCCATGCCCTGTTTCATCTTCAGGCGTCCGCGGGCATAAACATTGGGAGCCGTGCCGAGCCAGGATTCCTTCACTTCCAGACGCACGTTTTCTTCCCCCAATGCGGTGGTGCGTTTTTCCACGCGCCGCACATGATTTTCCTCAACGTAGGTGTAATCCGCGCGCCAAAGTTCCGCCGCAGTGGCCGTCAACGTCACCCATTGGGTGAGGATATCCGGATCCGCCTGCGTCTGGTCCCGATACGTGGTGTAAGTGACCTTATCGCCGGCTTCCGCCCAGGGGACGCTGGACACGATTTCACGGCCGAAACGGTCGTATGCCCACGTTTTGACACTTCCGTCAGGAGCAGTTTCCTTCGCGATTTTTCCCATGCCGGTGTACTCGTAAGTCGTTTCCCGGGCGTAGTCCGTTCCGTAGCCTTCAATACGGCTGGTGCACAAATTGCCATTGCGGGTGACGGCATAAGTCTCACAGACGCGGGAGATGGGAGCGCCGTTTTCCCCCCGCTGGATGGTGGTGATGAGTTTCCACGTGCCGGGCGAAACGATCTGTTTTTCTTTCAGAGTGAATATGGCGTCTTCTCCTTCCCCCTGCGCCATGTTCCATGCTCCGTCGGCTCCCTGCCAGTAGCGGGTGGTGTAGGGCGCGCGCCCGGCGGTCTGTTCGGTAACGGAGAGTCTGCCCGCAGCCGCGTCCCCGGTAATTGTGAAGGTTTTAAAGGGGTCGCCCGTGACGGAATAAAGGCCGGTGGAACTGTTTTTCCCTCCCACCTGTTCGGGGAGATAGAGGGCGATGCGGTAACCGGACTCCGTGACATTTTCGATGTTGGCGAGCCCGTCCCACAGGTTCCATATCTGCCGGATGCTTCCATCCGAAGCCCGCACGATATCCAGCTTTCCGTCAAATTCTTCTCTTGTGTAAGCCGCGCCGTTTTTAGCGGTGTAGCCGGTGGCGTATTTCAAGGAAGAGGCCGAACCTGCGGTATAGTTAACGGTATTGCCCGCGTTTGAACGGATACTGAGGCAGAATTCTCCCGCCCTTGCCGGAGAAGCGGATCTCCTCCCGAACCACGCCGAGCCCCCGCGCTTGGCAGATCCTGCAATGGGGGCCACACTGTCAACCCTGCTGCCGTCTCCATCCGCGTAACAGTAGTAGTTAATGGCAGTTCCGCCGCTCCTGATTTGGAAAGCGGTATTCGCCCCGATGCCCGATGATGGCGCCGAGATGATTTCACGAGTCATCGGATGCCAGTAATGAAGCGCACGTGGGGACCAGAGTTCAGCCGAGAATGTGTATCCTACTATTTCCAGCAATCCCTGAGGCAGACCCGTCATGCCCCGGAAAGAGCCGAAATTGGTACGCCAGATCATTTCCGTCTTGAGCGTCCGGGCGACCACGCGCCTGCCGGCGGCCGACGAACCGTAAAGGGTGGAGGAAGAGCGCGCGCCGCGCGCCGAAGAGCTGCTGCTGCCGCCCTCATTGTTTTCACAGGTGCAGGGATCCTCATCTTCACCGTTATCCCCTTCTCCGTTGTCTTCCTCCGGACAGGGAGAACTGGAACTGCTCTGGGAGCCATTGCCGCCAGCAGCCTCCTCTCCGCATTCACACGGCACGTCTTCCCCCTCATCTTCCGTACTTACGGGTTCCGGATAACCTTCATCCGGCTGATAGGAGGATGAAGAGGTTCCATCCGAAACCATGACTTCAATGGAATAATTAAGGATGGCGAGATTAGTCCATTCAGGAGGAACAGCCACGTTCTCATAAGTCATGTGCACGCGGTGCGGTCCCGGTTCAATGGGGAAGCTCAAGCTTTTTTCCCTATAAGACCCTCCATGGTATTTGCCCTCCCCAGGAATGAAAATTCCCTCGCCGTCAACAGTAAGAGAGCCGTTATCATCCACCCCCAGCATCAGACGGCACTCCGCCGTTTCCCCCGGGCCGAGCGGATCAACGACAATCCCCCAGTCCCAGCTGCCGCTGAACGCCCCGGCCTCTTTGTTAAACGGGACCGGCACACCTCCGGACGCTGTGAGGGAATTATCAGGCAGAGAATTCGCATGACGCTGAACCTTTTGATCTTTCATAAAATCCAGATAATTGACGATTGAGGGACGAACATCAAAGAAGACAACGCTTCTCTATATTCACTATTCTTATGTATCTCGGAAAACGGAACAGATCAATGATTCATTTTTGAATAATTGTTACTAATTACAATAAATTATTACCAATCAATATTCTTTTAAAATATATATTTATTCCCAACAACCGGAGGGAATAACCATGTTTTTCCGCGCTGCCTGACATCCCCCGCATCTACTGCCGGCCAAATGGCCATGGGGACGGGCTGAACAACTTCCCCGGCCTCCGTTAAGACAAACTCCGGCAGATCTATCTGCATCATCCCTTCAACGAAAGGTTCTCCCGTCTGGTCGTCCAGATAAGGCCGGTGTCGGCACTTTCTTTACGCCGTCCCAATTCTCAACCCGGAATAAACCAATGAATAATACGACTCAACCAGGGGCTGCTCCAACAGGCCCCGCAACAACCAATAACGCTCCGGCGGTAAAATCCGTCCTCCGCATGGGAGTATTCACTCTCGCCATGATCAACGTTTCCGCCATTGTCAGCCTGCGCGGCATGCCTGCGGAAAGCACTTACGGACTGAGTTCCGTTTTTTATTACATTTTCGCCGCGGTATTCTTTCTGGTGCCTGTTTCCCTGGTGGCCGCGGAGCTTACTACCGGATGGCCTCAAAAAGGCGGCGTTTACCGCTGGGTAGGCGAGGCTTTCGGGAAAAAATGGGGGTTCCTGGCCATCTGGCTGCAATGGATTGAGAGTACCATCTGGTTCCCTACCGTTCTGACATTCGCCGCCGTTTCCCTGGCTTTCATGGGGCCCGGGCAAAGATGGGATGAAGCGCTTGCCGCCAATAAATGGTATGTTCTCATCGTGGTGCTGTGCGTGTACTGGGCGGCAACCCTGCTTAATCTGCGCGGCATGAAGACTTCCGCAGGCGTCACCAAATGGGGAACCATCATCGGAACCATTATTCCCGGAGCCATCCTGATCCTGCTGGGCCTGGGCTATTGGGCAGGCGGCAACCCGATCCTGCTGGATATGAGCTGGGACAAGCTGGTGCCGGACATGAGCAATTTCAACAACCTCGTTCTGGCAGCCAGCATCTTCCTGTTTTACGCGGGGATGGAAATGTCCGCCGTGCATGTGAAGGATGTGAATAATCCCGGACGCAATTATCCGCTGGCCATTCTGATTTCCGCCATCATTACGGTGCTTATTTTCGTTCTGGGCACGCTGGCCATCGGCTTCATCATTCCCAATTCCCAGATTAATCTGGTGCAGAGCCTGCTGATTACTTATGACAGCTATTTCAGCTTCTTCGGCCTCGGCTGGATGAACTGGATTCTGGCGCTTGCGCTGGCCGTCGGCGTTCTGGCCCAGGTAACCGCATGGGTGGGAGGCCCTTCAAAAGGCCTGTACCAGGTGGGACTGGCCGGCAACCTTCCGCCCGTCATGCAGAAGCGGAACAAGAACAACGTCCAGATGGGCATCCTTTTTATTCAGGGGGGAATCGTCACCCTGCTTTCCATCATGTTTGTGATCATGCCTTCCGTGCAATCCGCCTACCAGATTATTTCCCAGCTGACCATCATCTTGTACCTCATCATGTACATGCTGATGTTCGCGTCAGGCATTTACCTGCGCTACCGGGAACCGAATACGCCGCGTACCTTCCGCATTCCCGGCGGCAGAACCTTCGGCATGTGGATTGTCGGAGGGCTCGGCTTCCTGGCCAGCCTGGCGGCTTTCCTGGTGAGCTTCATCCCGCCTAACCAAATTACCGTAGGCAGCAGTACCATGTACATTCTCCTTCTGGTGGTGGGCACCTTCATTTTCGCGGGTATCCCCTTCATCATCCATGCCATGGCCAAACCCTCCTGGAAACGGCCGGTGGATCCCGAAGACGCCTTTGAACCCTTCGGATGGGAAAAAAGCAATGATTCCCATTCCGCAGCAATCCCTAGCCACACCATATCCCATGAGTAACATTCCTTCCAATGAACAAATCCGGACGGCCCTGGATAACGCGTACGCCTACGCCAAAACCGTCCAGGGAGGCAAAAACGCCTCGTACATTCCCGCCCTGGCCCAGGTGCCTTCCGACCTGCTGGCGATTGCCGTGGTCACCGTCAATGGAGACCTTCTGACCGCAGGCTCCGCGGACGCGCCCTTTGCCATTGAATCCATTTCCAAGGCATTCAACCTGGCTTATGTCATGGATCTGATCGGCATGAAGCAGCTGCGCGCGAAAATCGGAGCGGACCCCACCGGGGAACCCTTCAATTCCGTAATGGCCATTGAGCTGCACGGCGGCAAGCCCCTCAATCCCCTGGTCAACGCAGGGGCCATGGCGACGGTCAGCCTGGTCAACGGTTCGGATTCCGATGAAATATGGGGAAACATGATCCATAATTTCAATAACTTCGCCAACACGGCCCTGACCGTGAACCAGGAAATTTACAAGTCGGAAAGCGCTACCAACCAGCATAACCGCGGCATTGCCTGGCTGCTGGACAGCTACGGCTATTTTTACAATACGCCGCCCATGATTGTGGATTTGTACACACGCATGTGTTCCCTGAATATCACCGCCTCCCAGCTGGCCCTGATGGGCGCCTGCTACGCCAACGGCGGGGTCAATCCCGTCAGCAAGAAGCGGGTGGTGAAAGAGGAGAACGTTCCCCCCATTTTGGCGGAAATGTGCATGTCAGGCCTTTATGATTCCACAGGGGACTGGATGTACAAGGCCGGCCTTCCGGCCAAGTCCGGGGTAGGAGGCGGCCTGGTGGCTGTAGCTCCCGGCAAGCTGGCCATGGCGGCTTTTTCGCCTCCCCTGGATCCCGCAGGGAATACCGTCAAGGGGCAGGCGGCGCTTCAATCCATCATCAGGGAACTGAATCTAAACCTTTTCCGGAGCTGATCCGGGATGAGAAGGTAAACCCGCGGAGCCAAAATCCGAAAGGATTCCCGCGGGTTTACTGTATCCTGTCCAGCCCCCCGAGGCAGACCGCAGTTCCTCGACTGCGGATTTCAGCCATAAAAAACAGCCTTCCGGAACAGTATGCTGAAAAACGGATATATCCGGCGGACAACGGCCGCATCGCCTGCCCTCCCGCAGCCGCAAACAACCTCTCCCCGGCGCCCCGCATCAGCTCTTGTTTGAAAAGTTGCACAGCTGCATGGCTACGCCGTCTTCCATAACCCGGAAGCCGTGCTTCTCATAAAAAGCGGCGTTTCTGCTCTCTTCCGGCATGATTTCAAGATACAGGTAGTCCCTGTATTTTTCCTTAACCATTTCCACCATTTTTCCAGCAATCCCCCTGCCCTGATAGGCGGGATGCACCAGAACATAATGCATGTAGGCAACCATCTCGCTGTCGTCCAGTACCCGCACCAGCCCTGCCAGGCGGTCACCGTCCCAGGCCGTAACAACAGTAGATGAATTCATGAGAGCCTTGAACAGACGCCCCGGATATTGTCCGGAAATCCAGCCAACGGACAGGAACAATTCTTGAACATCTTCCCTGGAAAATTTCTTCTCTTCCGTAAAAACAATCATTTTTTCTTTAATTAATTATTGATTATCCGCCTGTACCGTTACGGCCACACAACCGCCTGAGCGGAAAACGCCTTTCCCCCGGCCGGATGAACACCTTGTTTCAAGGTTTTATCTGCTCCTGCCGGCGCAGTCAACACCGTCTGTCCGAGGACTTTGCCCATTCCAAAAACATGGCGGAGCTTATGATAAGAACGCGCGCGCCGGAAACCAGCCCCCCTTTCCCCAGTAAGCAGCTCGTTCTCCCCTGCCTCCTCCGCTTCCGGGGGACGGAAGAGCCGCACCAGGAACACACATTTTCTTCTCAGGGAAACGATACTCGAATACGGGAAACGGCATTTTTCCTGGAACCGATTCCCCAAAAACGGAAAACTCCGGACCCAGGTTCATAACATCGCGGAAAACCTTTCTCCGTCATTTGTTTAAGGACTTGTCACCACGCTTCTTTTCCCTAGAATCCCTCCGGTATGCTTGACGCCCTCCAAAATGCCTTTTTCCAGACCGGGGACACGCTCACGTCCTGGCTGTCCGCTTTCAGCAGCTTCCTGTGGGGATGGCCCCTGCTCATCATGCTGCTGGGCACGCACCTGTACCTCACCGCCATCCTGAGGTTTCCGCAGCGTTATCTGCTTAAGGCCCTGAAATTGTATTTTGTGAAAGATCATACGGACAAGGGAGATATCTCCCCGTTCAGTTCCCTGATGGTGGCCCTGGCCGCCAACATCGGCGCCGGGAATATCATCGGCGTGGGCGTGGCGATTGCGGCCGGGGGCCCCGGAGCCGTCTTTTGGTGTTGGCTGACGGGAGTTCTGGGAATGGCAACCCGTTATTCGGAAGGATTGCTCGCCATCAAATACCGGGTGGAGAACAAGGACGGCAATATGAGCGGAGGCCCCATGTTCGTGCTGGAACGCGGTCTGAACAGCAAATGGCTGGGGACAGCCTTCGCCGTCTTCACGGCCATGGCCGCCTTCGGAATCGGCAATCTGACGCAAGGGAACGCAGCGGCGGAACAGCTCCACCACGCCTTTTCCATTCCCTCCTGGGGAACAGCCGCCGTTCTGACGGCATTGACGGCTCTGGTAATGCTGGGAGGCATCCAGGGCATTGCCAGGGTATGCGCTTTCTTCGTGCCGTTTATGGCCGTCATCTATATCCTGGGATGCCTGTATATCCTGACCGTACAGGCAGAGTACATTTTTCCCGCCATCCGGTATATTCTGGACTGCGCCTTCACGGGAGAAGCCGCCGCCGGGGGCGCAGCGGGGGCGGCCGTCATGGCGGCAATGAGAACCGGTGTGGCCAGGGGCCTCTTTTCCAATGAGGCCGGCCTTGGCACCGGCTCCATCGCCCATGCCTGCGCCGACACCAAAAAGCCGGTCAAGCAGGGCATGTTCGGTATTTTTGAGGTGTTTGCCGATACCATCGTCATCTGCACCCTCACCGCCTTCGCCGTGCTCATGTCCGGCACTCCCATAGAGTACGGCCAGGCCGCGGGCGCTCCCCTCACCATAGCTGCGTTTTCAACCACCTTCGGCAGGGCGGGCGGCGTCATAATCTCCGTTGGCCTCACCCTCTTCGCCACCTCCACCATACTGTCCTGGTGCCTGTACGGTACCCGCTGCGCGGAGTTCCTGTTCAAGTCCACCAAGGTCATCAAGCCCTATCAGATCATATTCTGCCTCGTGATAATCCTGGGCGCCGTCACCGAGCTTTCCCTGGTATGGGATATCGCCGACACCCTCAACGGCTTCATGGCTATCCCGAACCTTGTGGGCCTGTTAGGATTGTCGCCCATAGTCATCAAGCTCACCCGCGAATACTTCAACGGCGTGCGCCTGGGCGAGAGCAACAGAAAGTAATAACAACAGAGTTTCGCAGAAGTGGCAAGTCCACTTCTGCGAGTTTTTTTCGGGTTTTGCCTCTCACATTCGTTCCCGGGCGGCAAAACCCGCAGAGAAGAAAAACCTCCGGTTTTTATCCGTTTTGACGTACACGCCGTCAAAGCCGGAATTAACTTAAGGGGCTGCGGCCCCTTAACAACCCTGAGTTTTCTCGAAGCGGCGCCCGCAGCAAACGCGGGGGCCGCTTCCCGGTTTATTTACACAATTTTTTATCGCAAAAAATCTTTTACAGCGGAAAACACTCAAAAAAATTTTGCCTGTCCGCTTATTACGGACTTAAAAAGAAAGGATGAACTTAATATATTTGACAAAAGTGTTGCAAAAGCATAATTTGTGTAGTAACATTAAGGCATTGAAATAACTTATTAGCCATCTGTCCGGTAAAAAACATATGTCCGTATTTTAAGGACATATAAAAAATAAAATAATTTTATTTTCTTTAAAAACATCGATATAAACCACTGCTGTCCGCAAAGCGCGGACATTTGTTTCCGGATAACAAACTTTTCATCTTGCAAAAGGCAAGAAGCTACATTATAATCTTTCTATCGTTTCGTGCCGTCGGCAAAAACCGATGGTTCAGGCATATAGCATATATGCCATAAACAAAAAAGAAATATAAATGGAGGAAAAAATCATGAAGAAGCTCATAGC
>OHSJ01000665.1_pt1 | contig 13229 bp, 8 predicted proteins | sample 1578561 | NCBI WGS metagenome assembly OHSJ01 (sample SAMEA3879571, study PRJEB24766) | human gut metagenome | biome: human-associated habitat; feature: feces | place: USA | collected 1985/1987 | reverse complement strand
CTCCCAGGACGGAAGAAGAAGTGTACGCCAAAATGGAAGGCATCCAGAGCCAGCTGTACAAGGCGGAACTCCGCCGCATACAGCAGGCCCTGCTCGGCCTGGATTCGGACGAATCCGTCAAAAAGAACAGTTTCGCAATTTTGCAGGGCCTGATGCGCCTGCGTCAGATCTGTTGCCACCCCGGCCTGGTGGATCCCAAATACGCCAAGGAAGACAGTGCCAAAATGACAGCCCTCTTCTACCTGCTGGACCAGCTCCGGGAAGAAGGGCACAAAGTGCTCGTCTTCTCCCAGTTCGTTTCCATGCTGGAAATCATCAAGAACAGGCTGGAAGCGGAAAACAGGCCGCTTAACTATCTTACCGGCCAGACCAAGGACCGCCGCGGAGAAATTGAAAAATTCCAGACGACCAAGGACCCTTCCGTCTTCCTGCTTTCCCTGAAAGCCGGCGGCGCCGGCCTCAACCTTACTTCCGCCTCCTATGTCGTTCTGTATGACCCGTGGTGGAACCCGGCCGTAGAAAGCCAGGCCATCGACCGTACGCACCGCATCGGCCAGAAAAACAAGGTGATTGCCTACCGCCTCCTGACGAAGGATTCCGTGGAAGAAAAAATCCGCATTCTCCAGCATCAGAAGAACCAGCTCGTCGCCAACGTGCTGGGAGATGAAGGCTTTACCTCCAGCCTGGGCATTGACGACCTGAACTTCATCCTCAACCACGGGGATGATGAAGAAGGTTAACCCGGAAGCATCTTGATGGATTTAACTCGGATTGATTCATTACATACAGCTCCATTCGGCAAGAAAGTTGTCTACACTTCATCGTCTAGATAAGGTTTTAGTCACATGAGAATGCTTTTGGGTACTTATAATATCTCGGCATGAAAACGGCAAGATCACCCGTTTCTGTAAAAATAGAGAAATAACAAGGTTCTGGGAAAACATTCCTCAACAAGGTCATCGTGAGCAAAATGAGTGAAGGATAAAATTTACTCTATTCCTTTATCTACACAACGTTCTCTTCATGCTATTCATCTTTCAAACTTAATCAGAAGTGAATGATTAATAAACCCGTTCGCTGATGACAAATTCACAATGATAGCTGCAAAACAGCGCAAAGAGAACACATCTTTGTTGCCAAATGATTAAACAGTTATTACCTCAAATTGTTGTATAATCTTTGTAATACTGTTTTTTACATTAAACAAATCAATAAATTGAACTCGAACAATTACATCATCATCTGATCTAAATTCGATATCATCTTCCAGAGGTCTCTTCTCTATTTCAGGATAAAGCAGCATAACGCATTCTGCTCCATATTTCTTCTGGTAGGCAAACATCTGGTACATATCAGCCTGAGCAATACCGTAATTCACTTTTCCAGCATCAAGAATCTTCCACTTGGTATCCAACACAAAAGAAACTCCGTCAGATTTACGTCTAACCACAATATCCGGTTTCATCAGAAATTTCTTACTAGGCTCATTGAATAGATGATAAGTTCTGTCCTGAACTGAAACTGTAAAGTCACTTCTGGAAAGTTTCTTTTTCAGTATAGCTGCGACATAATTTTCAAAAAGTGTTTCCATTGGGAATAGCAGCGCAAGTGCTATTTCCGATCCTGCAAAAGAAGTAAAACTCTTGCCCATCAGGAATACCCGACACCACATCAATGCAGTATTGTAATCCTTCATGTTTCGATCACTTATATACTTAGCAAAATCGCCTTTGTAGTCAGCAGAAGCCTCCACATTTGAAAATACACCCAGCAAACTTTTTATATCACTTCTATTTTTTGAAGATGTAGTCCTTTTGCAGAGATAAATCAATGTTGCTTTCAACAATTTATTTTCCGGACGGTTGGCTGTAAATGCGTCATATTCAACATAGTTGCGCTCTTTATGGAAACGGTTCAACTTGACCTGCTTTGAAAACAGTATCTTTCCCTTAAAAAATGTAGTGTTCTCTGCGATTGCTTCATAACTGCATTTGAGACCACGCTTGACAATGAAGAACACCTCGTTCACAAACATTCTAATAAATATTTCAAAAATATCCATTTTTTCAATATTCACAAAAGAATTTTTTAAAGATTTAAATGGTATTTCCCGTAGCGTTTTCAGCATATCGATCAACACCCGTTTGGTTCTGGTACCAAAATTGTCGTCCACACTTGCCGAGTAAATTTTGGGCAAGATTTCAATGGTTATCCCATCATTCAGTGTAATAATGCCGACATAATTTTTTGCCGTGATCACCTTTCCAATACCCTTTTTTGCAGAAAGTCCCATCAACTCCAGTGCATCGGTATCCTTGCTGCTATTAGTCAGAATAAAATCCTCAAGTTGATGGAAAATGGACTCAGGCAAAGTCTTATATCCAGCAATTTCTTTATCAGAAATAAACGAATCATATTCTTTGATTTGATAAAAAGAGTTCACTCTATACCTCGTTTTCCTTTACATTTAAAATGGAACGATAGGATTCAATGTCATCAAATGCAGCATAGTTGATCTCATAGCTGCACCCATCATCCAAATCGACATCTTCTTGACCAAACAAGTCATTCGAATTAACAGTATTAACAGCAATAAACTTGTTGCCAAGTATCAGCCGGATTTTTTCATAGTCCTCATAGAAATATTCTTGCAGGAGAGGAATAATGTTATTTGTAAAAATTTCAGCCAGTTTTTTAATCGTCGGATTTTTTTTCAGCGGCATAAAATATGCATGACCAATAGTATGCTCCCTGTCATACAAAACAGCAATCCGTTTATTCATGTGAGTAAGCAAATTACTGACAGACAGACCTTTTACACTTACATCTGCCAAGACATCAGGATTCGGTAACATTTCCTTGAAGAAGAATCGGCGGCGCAAAGCTGTATCAATGATTGAAATGGAACGATCCGCCGTATTCATGGTACCTATAATATATACATTTTTCGGTACACCAAAAGACTTTTGAGAATAGGGCAGCACAGCCTTCATACCTTCCGAATTTCCCCAGCGTTTTATCGGTTCAACCAAGGTAATTAGTTCACCGAAAATCTTTGAAATGTTACCACGATTGATTTCATCAATGATGAAAACATAATTGTTGTCATGACTATCGGTTACAGGTGAAAGTGGAACAGAATAATATTTCTCAATAATCTGATATACATCATTAACCGTCACATTTGACAGACGATAAACTGAAGCCAATGTCATGGGAGTTCCGCCATTAATGGAAAGTATATTCTCCTGAATATCTTTCACAATCCAGTTCACTTTTCGCAACCGTTTCAGGTTATCGTATTCATCATGCCATTCATATTCACCCATGACAACGCCGATGGCATCAATCGTAGTAGAGCTGTAACACGAAAACACAATATCACCGATCTGCATACGGTTCATAAAGGCATTCAGAACTACTCTACCACCATCATCAAAATCGGTTTCATCTGTAATGTCCTTCCCATAATCGTCCCATCCAATACGAATGTGGCCATTTTTCAAGCACTCCGAACGGACAGGGTTATTCCCGGTTCCCCATAAGGATACTTTCCAGATATTCGGGGATTCTCTAAAACAGAAGTTTTTCGTTTTTAATGTACTCGGATGCTGTGCTTTCTCGCAGAATTTTTTAAATATCCCAGGCTGCACACTATACTGAATATCGCCTGTTTCCCCATCAATACCATCTTCTGAAGTAAGAATAGGTTTAATACCCTCGATAAATTCCTCATATCCATAAGATTGATGGAAAGTCGTGAATTCAATTCTTCCCTCTGCCTTATATCTACTGTAGCGCTCCAACACATCAGAGTAATTTTCCTTCTCTATCTCAATCCATTTCTTATTTTCAATGATTGCAACGGAGTAAATAACCGTGTGATAAGTTTTGCCTGTTCCAGGAGGACCGTAAAAGATAGTGTTCAAACCAACATCGGTTACGTTTTTTTCCTCCAGAGAAACCTCTGTAATATCCATGTTCATAAGTGCCTCTTTCAATTCATCACGCAATTTCCAAGAATAACGTTTGTTTCCGTTTTCGGTGACATAACGACCAACAAAAGGAATCACCCATACTTGATTTCGTTCAGTTCTATCATCTTCTCGATCAACACAATCGGGACAGTTGTACTTCTTTTTCACCTTTTCGCCGAAACTGGTTACCAGCCTGTTATAGTATCCATAAGTATTTCCGTATACTTCAGCTAAATGAGCGCAGGTACTTTCTCCGCCCAGTTCCAGCATTTTTCGAAACATATCCATATTTTTGGGAGAGGTGACAGTATCATCATCTAAGACTGAGGCCCACATATCCGCGGTAATTCCGGGATTGTATTCGTCCAAAGCAGGCCAGTAACTCAATGCAGCAGTTTCCTGACTATTGTTCTTAAAATCAGATTCGGACATATACATCCCTCCAAAAAAAACAATATCCATTGTGAGCAAGTGGTACGCTTCATCCTGATAGCAGCTATCATCCAAACGATTTTTGCTCATTTGGATAAGTTCCGAATCCTTTTGAACTTCATCTAAAATCAGTTGACACATCTGAGTATAAATTTCTACTTTCCAGACGGAAGATTGCTGTTTTGTTTTTTCCACTGCATATCCAACACGTTTTCGGAAAATAGAGAATATTTTCATCTTAAAAATAAAATACTTTTCAGGGTATTCAAACGACAAATATACTGAAATAGCATGAAGATCTTGATAATGTTTTTTACCCAACGGCTTAGCATAGCCTTCAAACCCTTCACGAAAAGCTGCATAACGCTCTGCAAGTGGAATATTTTCATTGTAAAGCATTCGAAAGAGTTTCCGAACAGCTTCGGGGTTCGCTTCCGCAAATTCCACCATCATATCATAAGGCCAATACATATTCGCTGAAAGCAGATTGCCTGCTTTCTCAAAGGCAGATGCCAGCATCATTGAAAAATCAACTGCATCTATGTCCCATTGTTGTTTATACCAGCCAATAGCTTTCCATTTGTAGCGTTCACGACTATCTATCGTTAAAAAATCAGACTTATATTTATCGATAATAAAATGAATTATATCACAGTCTAAGCTGGAAGAACAATTTTGAACAGAGGGAACAATCCGGGTAATTTCTGTCCTGAATGCAATATACCGTTTCAAATGGGATGCCCAGTCACTTCTCTTCTTCCGCTCTTTTGGCTCCAAATCTGTCCTCTTTTTATCATGTTTTATTCGATCAAGAAGTGTAGAACATTCATCTTTGCTAAATTCAGCATCGACATTAACCTTGTAGATTTCTTCAATTTTGCTTAACCCACTGACGTAACTAGCGCCACTTTTTTCACCCACATATACCATGAAATTTTTACGTTCGAACATCTTTATTTCTCTATTTGGATTAGCATTGTATTTTACAGGTTTTTCAATATATCTTCTGCTCTTAATTATTTTTGTCAACAGATTTATTTGCATCTTCCGATATCTGACCAATCCATCTCATGCTCCTCACTTTACAGATTCGTTCTTCCTCGCACAAGATTTGACTACTCTCTGTATCGCCAAAATACAATTCATCATAAGTGTTGTTTTGGTGTGTTTAACATAGAATTTTCATGAAAATAAAATAAATAACAAATTCAAACAATTTCGAAATTTTACTCATTTTTGACATTTTAGCCTATCTAAACTGCGATATCTCTCATACTCACCCGCCATACTCCTGCTAATAATTCCATAGGGTGGAATCATAAAGCAAAATCACTGAAGTAATGTTTTCAATCTCCAAAAATGTCCTGATGTCAAGATACATTGCAGTAATTAATAGTTTGCGATAAGAATCGTAATAAAAGAAAGGGACGTATTTTACTATATAAATCAATTCTTCTTTTTACTTTTTTATGATATATGGCTTATTAAATCTGCCAAAACAACTGATATCCAGCTTCAAATATCATATAATGCTATTCTCTTGTTATTCGATCCTGTATGATAAATGAAATAATTGTAATTTTTCAAATTACTTGCTTATGAGACCCCGTAGGATTTGAGAAGCTCTTTATTTCACCATTTAAGGCTGACGGGATCCGTATGATAGAGGATTCCCGCCTCGTCCCGGACAAGAAGGGTCAGCTGGATGCGCGCCGGCAGCCGCAGCATCTGAAGGCCGTTGAACGCAAAAATCTGCCCTTGGCACAACAGGGGGCGTGAACCGAACAGTTCATCCCCTTCAATTATCTGCGTTCCGTCTCCATGTGAACGGACGGTCCACTTTTTGCCGATGATACGCACGGCGCCGTCCCCCGTATTGAAAATGCTTACGTTGTAAGGCACGGGAACGCGGCCATCATCCCGGACCATCCGTTTCAGTTTTTCATCCCGCAGGTACAGGCCGCGCGGAGTAAGACGCACTTCCAGACTGGTTAAAAGGGGAAGAACCATATGCGGCATGCCTCCGGAGAGGAATTATGATTCCACAGGGGCCAGAGCCGCCTTGATCAACTCCAGCGTCGTTTTGCGGATGGCTTCCACGCCCTCCTTGGCGGGCCTGGCGTCCGGAGCCAGCGTCATCTGCTCCTGCAAGATCGTCAGAAGGTTCATGATTTTGGCAATGTCGCGGCGTTCTTTCATTTCCGGCTCTACCCCGTCCAGAATATAGTGAAAATATTCCGGGACATCCGGCTGGAAGATGACCTTCGCCTTGTCCTCCGCAAATTTGTTATCCAGAGCCGCGGTAGCGGCATCCAGGGCGCGTATCCACCCCCCCAGGCCGATCAGGTTCGCCATATCGGAATCCCGCAGGGAGGCAAGCTCCTGTTCCACATCGGATTGAATAAGGGCCAGGTTGTTTTTGAAACTGCTCAAATCCCCGTCTTCCGCATTTTTCAGCAGGCTGGCGGCGTGGCGGTTCACCCTTTCTCCGGCTCCAATGGCCTTTGCATAGCTGGAAAGATCCAGGGCAATGGGTTTCACCTCGTTCATCTTGCCGCACTGCACGATTACGAAGCCGTCCGCCATCATGCCGCCCAACTGGAGAGCCAGGGAACAGCGGTCCATGGGAGGCCGCTCCGGGCGTGCGCGCAGGGCCACCTTTTCCGGTATTTCAGGAAGCCCCTCCAAATCTTCAAAAATCTTGCGGATGGACGGCGCGGTAAATTCGTTGATGCCCAGCTCCTCATTCATGTGGGAGTCGTCCAGCAGGCGTTCCGGAATGGCCGGCTGGTCCTGCTTGCCGGACGGCGGCGTTTGCACATCCAGTACTGCCGCCTCCTTCTCCGGGGCATCTTCTTGTGGAGCGGAAAACGCCATTCCCCCCGTGACGGATACAGCTGCGGCCAGCAGATACAATCTCTTCATAACAACACTCAAAAAGGTTAAGCAAAACGGAATATGTCTTGACTCTCGCCCTATGGTGTCCTATACGGGCGTCACGTCAAGGAAATCCCCCTTCCCTGACGCAAAAAGATACCAACCCCCTTTGTAACCCCTGCATGTCTTTAAATTACAATTTTATCTGGCTTTTGTGCTATCTTCTGGTCCTCGTCGGCCTGGCAGGATATGGCTTCCACCGCCTGAGCATCGTTTACCTGTACTGGAAGAACCGTAATAACAAGCCCCAGCCCAAAGCACGCTTCCAGGAACTGCCCGTCGTGACGGTCCAGCTCCCCATGTTCAATGAGAAGTTCGTCGTGGACCGCCTTCTGGAATCCGTAGCCGCTCTGGATTATCCGCAGGATAAGCTGGAAATCCAGATTCTGGACGATTCTACAGACGACACCACGGAACAATGCTACCGCAAGGTGGAGGAATTAAAGTCCCGCGGCTTTGACGCCGTCTGCATCCACCGCACGGACCGCACTGGCTTCAAGGCAGGCGCGCTGGAAGCGGCTACCAAAGTAGCGAAGGGGGAATTCCTGCTGATTCTGGATGCTGACTTCGTTCCGGAACCGGATCTCCTGCAAAAAACCATCCATTTCTTCACGGATGAAAACGTGGGCCTCGTTCAAACCCGCTGGGGCCACATCAACCGTGAATACAATCTCCTCACCCGCATCCAGGGGATGTACCTGGATGGCCATTTTGCCATGGAACAGACGGCTCGCAACCGTTCCGGCCGCTTCTTCACTTTCAACGGCACTGCCGGCATATGGCGCAAATGCGTGATTGGCGACGCGGGCGGCTGGTCCCATGACACCCTGACGGAAGACATGGACCTTTCCTACCGTGTCCAGCTCAAGGGCTGGCGCTTCATCTACCTGAACGACGTCGTTACCCCGGCGGAACTTCCCGTGGACATGGACGGGTTCAAGTCCCAGCAGCACCGGTGGACCAAGGGTTCCATTCAGGTCTGCCAGAAAATCCTGCTGGACATCTGGCGCTCCAATGCCCCCCTTAAAGCCAAGGTAGAAGCCACCACCCACCTCACCTGTAATTATTCCTATCTGCTCCTGGCATTGCTCTGCTTCCTGGTGTACCCCATCTGCACGCAGCGCATTCCGGAAAATGAAACGGTCTTCATGTGGTTTGTGAATGTGGCCCTGTTTTTCATGACCAGCGTGGCCGTCTGCATCTTTTACATGAGTGCCCAAATCGTGGTGCGTCCCAAATCCTGGTGGAAGGAACTGCCGTACCTCCCCCTCCTTCTCACACTGAGCGTGGGCATGGCGGTCAACAACGCCAAGGCTGTTCTGGAAGCCATCTTCGGCCATCAGTCCGCCTTCGTCCGCACGCCCAAATACGGCGTGGACCGGAAGGAAGACCGCCGGCACGTCTCCCAGCTCAAACGCAACGGGTACCGGGCTATTAAATCCGTCGTCATTCCTGTTCTGGAAATCGCCTGCGGAACTTTCTTCCTGAACCTGATCATCATCATGATCCGCCAGGGCCATTACCTTTCCCCCATCCTGATGATTCCTTTCCTGGGTTTCTATTACACAGGATTCTGTTCCCTGGGCCGCATGATTTCCAACCTGTTGCCCGCCAAGCAAACTGCCAAAGCCAAGAACTGACGCCTTTCCCATGCCTGCGCCTCTCTCGCAAGCAGCACGCCTGATTCAACTCGCCGGCGCAGCTTTCGCTGTGTTCGGAGTCCTGGCATCCTGTTCCCGTCCGGATTATGAGCCCACCGCCATCGTGAAAGACGGCGCGGTCGTCAGCGTCAGGGACCAGAAAATGGCCGTCATGCGCAATGGCCGGGTGGTGAAAACCTACCCTGTCAGCACTTCCAAATTCGGCCTGGGAGACAGAAAGGGAAGCTGCCGCACTCCGCTGGGCGCCCATCGCATCGCTTCCAAAATCGGCAGCGGACAGCCCAAGGGCATGGTGTTTAAAAGCCGCAAGCCCACCGGGGAATGCGTCGCGCCCAATTCTCCGGGCCGGGACCCCATCGTCACGCGCATCATGTGGCTGGAAGGTCTGGAACCCCGTAACCGGAACGCTCACTCGCGCCTGATTTATATCCACGGTACGGCGGAGGAACGCACCATCGGCACCCCCGCCTCCTACGGCTGCGTCCGGATGAAGAGCAATGACGTATATGAGGCCTTCAACCTGCTCCGTACCGGAGACCCGGTCGTAATCGAACGCTGTTCCATTGACGCCTCCCTGAAAGCCCTGGCCCAGGCGGAAAAAATGCAGGATTCTTCCCTGCTGGTCATGGCTTCCGCTCCAGACCGCATGGAGAACGCCAATACGGCCTCCCGCCCCCCCGCCGTTGCCCTTTCCCGCAAGCAAACGGCCTCAACCGGGAAGAAATCCGTTCCCGCCAGGAGGGCGGTCGCCCGCAGGACGTCCGGAAATTCCAGAACCGCCGTCCGTTCCTCCGGAGGGACCCGCTATACACTCGGGTAAAAGCTCCTCTTCCCTCCTGTTTTTCCGGTGTTCCGTTTTCGCCGCCTCCTGACATGGCCGTTTGAACGCATGGTTGCCTGCATCCGTCACATTTGGTAACGTAGATTTATGGCCATGATGGAACACGAAGATATCAGCAATGAAAACCTGGCGGGGCACCTTCTGGTCGCCGCCCCCTACCTGGATGGCGCCGGATTCCATCATTCCGTCATCTTCCTGAGCCGGGCGGAGAAGGAATTTGTCATCGGCCATATTTTGAATCATCCGTCCGGCATGAATGTGGGGGACGTAGCCCGCCATACGGAAATACCGGAATCCCTTTACGCCGTGCCCATCTTCAAGGGAGGGCCCGTAGAACGCAACCAGCTCATCTTCGCCGCTTTCATCCGCACGGAGGATAAATTGCGCGTCCAGTTTCATCTGCAAGAGGAACAGGCCCTGGAATACCTGGAAGATCCCCGCGCCATCCTGCGCGCCTACGTAGGCCATAGCGGGTGGACGCCGCCCCAGCTGCGCCGGGAACTGAATGACCGTGCCTGGTATGTTTCCCCCATGGTGCCGGACATCTGCCTGGAAACGGATTCTTCCAAGGTCTGGGCCATGGCCATGCGGCGGCTCTCTCCCCTGCACCATATCATGAGCCACGCGTCCGCACAGCCATCCCTGAACTGAACCATCCATCATGAGCATCCAACAAAATCTGGAACATATTCTCTCCCGCATACGCGCAGCGGAACTCCGCGCCGGACGTCCGGCGGGTTCCGTCCGCCTCGTCGCCGTCAGCAAAACTTTTCCCGCAGAGGATGTGAAAGCGTGCCATGATGCGGGCCAGCGCATTTTCGGTGAAAACAAGGTCCAGGAGGGACTGGCAAAAATCCCTTCCCTTCCTCCGGATACGGAATGGCATCTCATTGGCCCCCTCCAGCGCAACAAGGTGCGCAAGGCCCTGGAATATTTCACGCTGATCCATGCCGTGGACTCCCTGCGCCTGGCCCGGTTCATGGATACCGTGGCTCAGGAAACGGGAAAACGGCCCCGCATTTTGCTGGAAGTGAACGTAGGCAATGAAGACAGCAAGTTCGGATTCTTCCCGGAAACCCTGGAAAAGGAATGGCCGGAGCTGTCCTCCCTGAACCATCTTGAAATCGCCGGCCTTATGTGCATTCCCCCCCCGGTGGAAAATCCGGAGGAGGCGCGGCCCTATTTCCGCCGTCTCCGGGAGCTGAAGGGAGTCCTGTCCGGCAGCGGGGGAGCCACGCTGACGGAACTGTCCATGGGCATGAGCCACGACTTTGAAACGGCAATAGAGGAAGGAGCCACGCTCGTCCGCGTAGGGACGGCCATTTTCGGCGGCCGCTCGTACGCTCCCGCTTCGTGATTTTAGTTGGACAGAAGGAAAAGCGGCGTGTAGGTTTGTTCCGGAAAACCGGAACAGCCCGGACGGAGACCTGATTTCATCACCCCATGCTGACAGGAGGAAAAAACGTGATTCCGCATGCGGTGCGGGACGTAGCGGATGCCGCCGCGGCGTTTTCCGCCCGGATTGGTCCCGACCGTCATTTCGATTCCCAGGAAAAGGTGGAGGAAGCCCTGGCCGAATGCTGCTCTCCGCAGAATGTCACCGTCATCGGCATGACAGGGTCCGGCAAATCCTCTACGCTGGACGCCCTGGCCGGGGAACGGTTCTGTTCCCGCGTGTCCAGTGAAGCCACACTGGTCCGCTGGCAGTACAGGCCTCATCCCGCCCCACACACCCATGAATGGGTTCTGGACCTTTTTTACCCGTCGGACGCCCTGCTCAACCTGGAGTTCTGGGATACCATCGGCCTGGAACAGGAGGATGCCCCCAGAAAGCTGAAGCACATCGTTCCCAAATCGGATGCCATCCTTGTGGTTATTTCCGCCAGTGACGGCAACCATTCCGTCCTGTGGGACTATCTCCAGACGCTGGAGGAACGTCTCCATTCCCGCATGGTTCTCGTCATCACCCATGCGGAGCTGCTCTCTTTTGAGAGGCTTCAATCCTTGAAAGAGGAGCTTCGCTCCACCTCCCGGGAACGCCTGGGCGTGCAGCTGCCCCTGTACCCTGTCACGACCGCCGGAGAGCATGCAGGAGAAGGAGTGGAAGCCCTGACGGCGTGCGTTCAGGAAGTGCTGAAACGCAGCCCGCTGACGGACAAGCGCGTGGAACGCCTTCTGCTGGCTACGGACAGCCTTCTGGAAGAACAGGGGAAGGTGCTTGATGAACTGAGCCGCCTTTCCAAGATGGATTCCGGCTTCCTGACGTCCATTGACCGGGAAATCGACCGCATCCAGCTCCAGATGGAGGATGAAATGCCGGCACGCCTCAAGGCATACGCGCAATACGTGCAGGACTGCGTGCCGCGTCTGGGGAAAAAGTCGGCACGCCAGATGGGGCGTTTCCTATCCATCCGGCGCACGATGATCCTGCACAAGCTTCCTCCCGTCATTGACGAATGGTTTTATGAGCTGGTCAAATCCGGCATTGAGGAACGGCACGCGTATTACAACAAGGAATTCCTGAACATCTGCCAGACGCACTGGAACCATGTGCGCCCACGCGTGAAGGAACAGTGGGACTGCGACATAGGGGACTTTCCGGCCGCAAAGCTCCAGACGGATCTGGAAGTGTACAAAGAGAGGCTGGGGCGTTCCATTTACATGCCCCTGAAGGACTTCGGCATCAAGCCGTGCCTCAGCAAGCTGTTTCTGGACCAGGAGGATGTGATGAGGACGGAAATCAAGCTGATGCTCCTTCTGGTGATTCTGGGAGCCCTGCTGGGCTGTTTCGGAGAGCACGCAGCAGGGTTCGCCTGCGTAGGCGCGGCCCTGGCCGTCTGGGTGGGCGGCAACCTGGGGCTGGCCTGGATGCAGTTCCGCCTGTCCCGCCAGATCGTGGCCGCAGCGGCGGAAATGCACATTGCCGTGGAATGCGGGTTGCGCACCCCCCTGTATGAAGCCATGATCAGCGGACTTTCCGACTACCGAAAACTGTATGCGGACATCCGCGGCCAGGTAGCCGGAGGGGTGGAATACCTCCAGCCCCTGCTCAACGCCCGCTACGACCTGTTTTATAAACTGACCGTGCAGAAACACCGGTTCCGTATCTAGCCTCTTTCCCTTTCTCCGGAGAGGTCACTCCCCTTCTGGCGCAATCACCATGTCCACATGCCTGTCATGGGCTTCCATGGGCAGGTCGTCCAGAAGCTGGCAGGGGAAGCAGACTCCCGCCAGCGGCACCCCAGCAGCCGGGCCGGCCAGCAGCGTATCATAAAATCCGCCGCCATACCCCAGCCGCTTGCCGTCCCTGGTAAATGCGGCCCCAGGCAGCACTATCAAATCCATTTCCCCCGCATGCAGTTCCGGGCATCCCGGACCGGG
>OHSJ01000664.1_pt1 | contig 13230 bp, 9 predicted proteins | sample 1578561 | NCBI WGS metagenome assembly OHSJ01 (sample SAMEA3879571, study PRJEB24766) | human gut metagenome | biome: human-associated habitat; feature: feces | place: USA | collected 1985/1987 | reverse complement strand
TGCCGGGCGGCCTTGTCCATGTCGTGGATGATCAGGCCCACGCTGAGTCCCAGGAAGCGGTAGACCTTGCCCATCCACTCGCTGTCTCGGCGGGCGAGGTAGTCGTTGACCGTGACGATGTGGACTCCTTTGCCGGAGAGCGCGTTGAGATAGGCGGGGAGCGTCGCGACGAGCGTTTTGCCTTCGCCCGTCTTCATCTCCGCTATGCGTCCCTGATGCAGCACGATACCGCCGAGAACCTGCACGGGGAAGTGCTTCATTCCGAGCACGCGCCACGATGCCTCACGGCAGGCGGCGAACGCCTCGGGCAGGATATCGTCAAGGGTCTCGCCGTTTGCGAGTCTCTCTTTGAAATACGGGGTTTTTGCCTTTAGCTCCTCGTCGGTGAGCTTGGAATATTCTTCTTCAAGCGCGAGCACCTTGTCTTTTATCGGCGTGATGCGCTTGATTTCTCTCGAAGAGTAGTCTCCGAAAATTTTCTTTAAAAAACCCATAGATTGTCACCTCAAAAAATTTTCTTCTTGCCTTAGCGGCTTGGATATGTTAATATCAGGATGATATCTGATTGTTCTGATTATAAAGGAAACGGAGCGGTGAAAATGCCTAAAAGAAGCGATTATATCTCGTGGGACGAGTATTTTATGGGAATCGCCATGCTCTCTGCATACAGGAGCAAGGACCCCAGCACCCAGGTGGGCGCCTGCATCGTAAACGACAGAAACAGGATAATGTCCGTCGGCTACAACGGCTTCCCGTCTGGCTGCGACGACGACGAGTTCCCGTGGGAGCGCGAGGGCAGCGCATTTAACACAAAATACGCCTATGTCTGCCACGCTGAGCTGAACGCCATACTCAACGCCAGCGGCGACCTGCGCGGCTGCCGGGTCTACGTCGCTCTCTTCCCCTGCAACGAATGCGCCAAAGCGATAATCCAGAGCGGGATAAAAGAGGTCGTCTACATCAGCGACAAATACCGCGACACCGACAGCGTGCGCGCATCGAAGAGGATGTTCGACGCCGCGGGAGTGAAATACAAGAAGCTCGAGATAAAACGGGACAAGCTCGTTATCGACTTCTCCGAAAACTCAATATAAAGAAAGCTTTTTGCGTCGCCTTTCGGCGGCGCTTTTTTATATATCGACAGTCAGCTCCACAGGGCAGTGGTCGGAGCCGAATATCTCCTGATGGATCTTGGCGCCCCTGAGCCTGCCGTTGAGCCGCTCGGAGCACAAAAAGTAGTCTATGCGCCAGCCCGTGTTCCGCTCGCGGGATTTGAAGCGGTAGCTCCACCAGCTGTACTGCCCCTCGGCGTCGGGATAGAAGTATCTGAACGTGTCCGTAAAGCCGGAGGAGAGCAGCTCGGTCATCTTGTTCCTCTCCTCGTCAGTAAAGCCGGGGTTCTTGCGGTTCGTCTTGGGATTCTTCAGGTCTATCTCGCTGTGCGCCACGTTCATGTCGCCGCAGACTATGACGGGCTTTGTCTTGTCGAGCGAGAGAAGATAGTCCCTGAACGCGTCCTCCCAGGTCATTCTGTAGTCGAGTCGGGCGAGCCCGTCCTGCGAGTTGGGAGTATAGACGCAGACGAAGAAAAAGTCCGCAAACTCGAGTGTTATCACGCGCCCCTCGCGGTCATGCTCGGGGATGCCCATGCCGTATGCCACGCTTACAGGCTCCTCGCGCGAGAATACCGCCGTGCCGGAATAGCCTTTTCTCTCGGCGTAGTTCCAATAGCAGCGGTAGCCCTCGGGCGCAAAATCGACCTGACCCTCCTGAACCTTGGTCTCCTGCAGGCAAAGTATGTCTGCGTCGAGCGCGGCAAACGCCTCTGCGAAGCCCTTGCCGAGGCACGCCCTTATTCCGTTGACATTCCACGAGACAAGCCTTTTCTCCGCCATATCGGGACCTCCTTCGTCGGGACAAATCAAATGCGCCGAGCACATATACCTTGATATTATATCATATCTTTCGCCGAATTTCCATAACTTTATAAAGGCGAATGTAAACAATCTATTACGGCGCGGCGGTATGCAAAGTCATCTTGCATAAAAACACGGTGTTATTATTTTTGTTTTTATCAAAAATTACTTGACTTTATTTGCCGTTTAGTGTAAATTTATTATGCAAGAGTTGTTCCGAAAAAAAGTTAAGAAAGGACTTGAAGCATGAAAAAGAATCTTATCAAAATCGCATCGCTTCTTCTTGTTTTAGCTATGATATTCTCATTTGCAGCCTGCAAGAAGGACAAAGACAACGGTGACTCAACCGCTCCCTCCGAGAGCTCGGATGTCGGCGGCAGCACCGGCGACGAAACTCTCCCCGCAGACGCCTCCACTGAGGATCCTTCTGCGGAATCCACCGAGGCCGAGACTGTTACCGACGACTCCGGCAAGGTAGTCGAGACTAAGCCCGCCGACAGCGGCAAGACTCCCGCAGCGCCCCCGGCCGGCAACAAAATGCCCTCCGGCACGGCGGCAATCCTCAACTACTACAATGCCGCCACGAAGGCAGCCTTTGACGGCAGAGTCGGCTTCAAAAAGCACAGAGAGACCGGAAACGAAAAGATAGAGTCCAACGCGATCGTCAAGCAGTTCAAGAAAGTTATCTACGGCTTCATTGGCATCGGCGAAGAGAATGCCTACAATGAGACGGTCACAAAGGGTCAGTGGTCAACCGAGCCGAACAAGTATTATCTCAGAGCCTCGACCCTCGGCACGGGCGACGTTTCGGGCGCCTCCTGCAAGCAGAACGGCGCGAACTACGTCATAACAATCAACATCAAAAACGGCAATTCCTATGCCACTAAGGGCACCGCCACCTGCAACGCGCCCCTCGACAAGAGCGGCATCTGCGTGGGCGACAAGGATAAGCACTACTACGACCACAAGAGAGCGAGCGTTATCTATGACGCCATAGACGAGGTCTTCGGCAACGCCAAGGTCACCGAGAAGTATTCGGGAGCCGTGCTTACCGCAACCGTCGACGCCGCGACCGGCCGCCTTGTGAATATCAACATCAAGTTCGATATTTATGTCAACGTTAACCTCGGTGCAGCCGGAAAGCCCACCGCAACAGGAACAACGACAGTTACCTATTCCGATTTCAAATACTGATTACATACCGGGCAATCGATTACTCGTAAGCAAGGAGAAAATTAATAATGACAAAGAATCTCAAGAGAATTGTGGCGCTTATGCTCGCAATTGTCATGATCGCAAGCTTCGCGGCCTGCAAGAAAGATAAGAATAACGATGACACCACCGGCGCAAACGAGCCCGCCGCTTTAGGCGAGGTCGTCGGAGACGACCTGCTTCCCGAGGATCCCTCAAATGCAGTTGTCGACGAGACAGAGGCTTCTTCCGGCAAAGAGGACAGCACCGCCGCAGAGACAGAGGCTGTTGCCGACAACTCCGCGAAGCCCTCGAACGGCAAGCCCGAGAGCTATGCGGAAATTCTCGCGGCCTACAGAGACGTCCTCAACCTTGCGAAGAGCAGCAAGGTCGGCTATGAGAAGTCCGAGTGGCAGGTTCTGCCCAAGGAGAAGAGAAACTTCGACGGTACCGTCATCAATATGCTCCTCCCCGTTGCGGGTCTGTTCATGACCAGCGAGAAGGATGCCAAGGGCAAGAAGCACGAGAACAACCCGAAGGGCACCGACATGAAGTGGTTCCCGATCTACCAGCATCCCACAAAGGGCTGCACCCTGACCGACGTCAGCAAGATAAAGAGCGCAAAGTGCGAGGTTCTCTCGAACGGCAACTACAAGATAACGATAGTCCTCAAGGCGGATATCAACCCCGAGCCCTGCGATCCCAAGACGGGCGTTATCTCCAAGGGCTTCACCGGAACGATGTTCAGCCCCCTTGCAAAGGCCGATATCGACAACACCCTCCAGAACGACCCCAACGTCACGAAGGTCGTCAAGGATGTTGAGTATTCGCTCAAGTACTATGACTGCACCGCAGTGCTCACCTACAACCCCAAGACCAATCATATGGTAGATCTCTATCAGTATATGCATGTCCTTGTTACCGGCTCCGGCAAGGTGCTCGGCAGCAGGTTCTCCGGCAATGCGGTTCTCGACAACTATCTTGAGATAACCAACGTCAAGTATTAATTGAACCGAAAATAAAAAAGAGCCGCAATTCGCAGAAAATGTGGATTGCGGTTCATATTTTTTAATTGGCAATTAAGCTTGAACTTTTGCCGTAAATGGGGTATAATTAAACAGCTAAAAAATCAAGCTTCGTGAGGTGCTTATGGACAGGGAAAACAGAAGATTTCTGAAAAAGCTTTCTATATGCATGGCTGTGCTGTTCGTTGTAGTGACGGCGGTCAGCCTGTTTGTGATGAATTTTACTCCGCTCAACAGACTTATCGGCGGCTATAAGGAGCAAAAGCTCGACCTCTCCCGTGCGCAGGGCAGCAATTTTGTCTACAGCGACTTTGACGGCACCGTAACCGTCGGCATGGGATATTCCGAGCTCGAGTTCTCGGACATAGACGCGCGGGTCGGCTCCATCGGCTTCGATATCGAGCTTGACGACAACGTGGACAAGAGCACCGTCCGCGTCGATTTCTCGGATTCGACCACCTCGTATTACCGCCAAGGCCTTGCTAAGCTCGAGATGGACAGAGATTCCGACAATATTATGACCTGCAGCTTCTCGGGCGACGTGTCGCACCTCAGGTTCAACATATCCGTCGACGGCGACGGCTACGTGGCAATCAAGAACATAACTCTCAACCAAACCGCAAGCGCCCGTCACATAATCGGAACGGTTTTGACCTATTTGCTCATAGCGACAGTCGCGGGCTTTATTATTTACTTAATTGCGAATCCCGCCGGAGCACGCAAAAAGTTTTCGGACAATAAACTGAGCTGCACCCATTGGGCGGCGGCGATAACCGCTGTCACCATGGCGCTCGCGGTGTTCTTCACGTTCACGAGCGTGGCGAAGGGCTGGTCAAACACCTATTTCAGCTTCACCTCGCACGAGGGCAATCAGATATCAAAGGAGCTTGTTGACGCGTTCGAGCATCATCAGGTGCATCTGCTCGAGGAACCGAACGACGAGCTGCTCGCGCTCGAAAATCCCTATGACAGCCCGAAGCGCAACACGGAAGTCACTCAGGAGAAATTCCTGTGGGATCACTGCCTGTATAACGGAAAATACTACTCATATTACGGCATAGGCCCGGTGCTCGCGCTGTTCCTGCCGTATCACCTGATAACGGGATACTATTTCCCCTGCGGCTGGGCGACGCTCTTGTTCGCGTTAGTCGGGATAATCTTCCTGACGAAGATTTATCTCGCGGTTATAGAGAAAAAATTCCGTGAGCTGCCGACAAATACGGTGCTCGCAGGGCTGATAACCCTGCAGATGTCCTCGGGAATAATGTTCTCCACGGCGCGCCCGCTCTTCTATGAGCTGGCTATCGCCGCCGGCTTTATGAACGTGGCGATAGGCGCGTATCTGCTCATAAGCTCAAATATACTCTGGGACGGGAAGATTTCCTATGTCCGTCTCGGCTTTGCCTCGTTCTTCCTGGGCTATGCCGTGCTCTGCCGCCCGACCCTTGCGGTCTATTGCATCGCCGCGCTGTTCTTCTTCGCGGGCGGACTGAAAAAAGCTCTCGACGGGCTCGAAAAGAAGCAGAAAACCCGCACGTTCTTCAAGTATGCGGCGGCCGCCCTCGTCCCGCTGGGCATTATCGCCATGGGGCAGATGATATATAACTATCTGCGCTTTGACAACCCGCTCGACTTCGGCATACAGTATTCTCTGACGATAAACGACTTCACCCACTCGGAGTTCCACTGGAGATATGTGCTTATCAATATGTATGCCTATCTGCTGAATATGCCGCATTTCACGCCCAAGTCCTTTACTCATCTCGCGTCCTCGGTGGAGGCCTTCGGCTTGAACGGCTATATGTTTATCGACGACGCGGGCAGGAACCTCATCTCCGTCGGTCTGATATACCGCGCGCTGCCCATGTTCGCATACCTGTTCGCGGGCAAGGCTCTGAAGCGCGTCGAGAAGAAAAAGCGCGTATTGCCCATACTTCTCATCGGCGTGACCTGCATACTCATGCCGCTCGTGATAATCTTCTCCTCATGGGAGAGCGGCTATGCCGTGCGCTACAACGCAGATATCTCGTGGCCGATGGTCATCGGCGCTCTGGTCATTGCGTTCACGCTCTATAAGAGCATAAAGTCGAAGAGCACGAAAAAGCTCGTCGATTTGATATTCACCGTCTCGACAGTCGCCTGCATCTATGTGAACATGGCTCAGCTTCTCACCTTTGCGGGCATCGAGAGCATATTCTGGACAAATATCTGGAGATAAAGCTTAAAGCTTATATTACAAAATCCTACCCGCGAAAAAAGCGCAGGTAGGATTTTTTTCGCCCCGCATCTGGGGTGATACATTATAAATAAACATATAAATCAGACCTTGTAGAACTCCTTGTACCAGCGGGCAAAATTGCGAAGCCCGGTTCGAAGGTCAGTCGAGGGCTTGTAGCCGTAGTCGCGCTCGAGCGGCTCTGTGTCCGCATAGGTCACGGGCACGTCGCCCGGCTGCATGGGGACGAGCTTTTTGTGCGCCTCGAAGTCGTAGTCTTGCGGCAAAACGCCCGCCGCGATAAGCTCGCTGCTCAGAATCTCGACGAAGTCGAGCAGGTTTTCGGGGCTGCGGTTGCCGATGTTGTAGACCGCATACGGCGGCACGGGCAGACCGTCCTCGCCGTTTTTGCGCTCCGGTGCACCCTGCATAATGCGAACCACGCCCTCTACTATGTCGTCTATATAAGTAAAGTCCCGCTTGCAGTTTCCGAAGTTAAAAATGCTTATCGTCTCGCCGCGCAGGAGCTTGTCCGTGAAGCCGAAATATGCCATGTCGGGGCGACCCGCAGGGCCGTAGACAGTAAAAAATCTGAGTCCCGTCGAGGGGATATTATAGAGCTTCGAGTAGGCGTGAGCCATGAGCTCGTTCGACTTCTTCGTTGCGGCATAGAGGCTGACGGGGCTGTCCGCCTTGTCGTCGGTGCTGTAGGGAACTTTTTTGTTGCCGCCGTAGACCGACGAGCTTGAGGCATATACCAGGTGTTCGACCGGGGTTCTGCCGCTGTCATAGGAGTGGCGGCACGCCTCGAGGATATTATAAAAGCCGATGAGATTCGACTCGATATAGGCGTCGGGATTTTCGATTGAATAGCGCACCCCCGCCTGAGCCGCCAAATTAACGACGATCTGCGGGGCATATTCGCAAAAGACCTCCCCGACCTTGCTCTTGTCCGCGAGATTCGCCTTGATAAAAGTGAAGTTCTCATACCGACGGAGCTCTTCGAGCCGCGATTCCTTCAGGCGGACATCGTAGTAGTCATTGACGCTGTCGAAGCCTATGACGCGGATATCTTCAAACTCCGTGAGCAGACGTTTTGAGAGAAAAGAGCCGATGAATCCCGCCGCACCCGTTACGAGCACGGTTTTGCCTCTCAGGTCTGTTTTTGTTTTGCCGAGCTTTTCCTGCATATCCCCCGTCCCTTTCGGAAAGGGGCTGACACCTTGCGGCGCAGCCCCCGTAGTTATTTCTTGAATTTTTCGAGTATCACGCTGAAAAGCACTGTTGCGCACTGGACTGTTACCGCCGTCAGCGGCGACACGAACGCGAACGCCTTGAGCGCGACGCAGAGTATCGCTCCCGCCGCCACGACCGCCTGCATTATAAGGGCGAACACCGCCCAGCGCGAGGCGAAGTTTGCAAGCCTGCCGCAGGCCGCTATGCTCTTGAAGTAAGAGCGGGCGGAGCCGTCATGCATGACCTTTGCGGGCGCGGAGTCAACGACGCTGTCTCTGTATGCGCTGAATATGCGCGCGCCGTGGGAGAACGTCATTTTGATATCCTTCTGCGCTATGCCGAAGCGCGCGGCGATAAGCTCGTCGGTGACATTCGGGTCATCCGTGCGAACGACAAGGCTGAAGCCGTTGTCCGCCATCTCGTTGAGCGACTCCTTGAGAGAGGCGTCCTCGGCGTAGTTAAAGACGAACATCGCCGCCACCTGGGAGTCTATGGCTATGTAGAGAATCTTGCGTCCGTTGCGCTTGACCTTGTCCTCGTCGGACTTGAGCGGAACCTCGATATTGTGATGCGTGAGCAGGTTCCGGTTGCCGAGCAGCACGCGCTGATTGTATATAGTTGCGGAGAGGCCGAGCCTGTCCTCATATATCATATCGCGCACGGGCGGCAGAAGCTCTGTCGAGCCGCCGATAATGCGGTTAAAGACATCGGTCAGCGGGCCGCCGGACTTCAGGACTATTGCAACCGCGTAGAGCAGAACGTCGTCTATGCGCACGGTGTGAAAATCCTTCATTCCGTGCATTTCGCACGCGGCGCGGTCGAAGAGGTCTGCGCTGTCGACTGCGGCGGCGACCGCCTCGGAGCATTCTACGGCGGCGTCGTAGCCCGCTATCATTCCGCCCTCCGAGTTGAGCTTTCTGTTTTCAAGATAGAGGGGAATCATCAGCGCGAGCTCTATAGCGCAGGGTGAGGTCAGGCAGAACGCGCCGGTGAGCACGCCGAATGCCTGGAAGAAATCCCTTGTTATTATGCCCGATATCACGGCGAGCAGCACGGAGACTGCCGAAGAGATTATCAGGCTGCGCTTTACGCAGCTGTCCGCAGGCGAATTCGCCTCGGAATTTTTAATGAACTCGGCGGGGAACTTTACCTTGCCGGAATACAGAATGTCGGGGTTGCCCATTTTAAGAGAGCGTCCGACCTCAAAGGCATCCTTTTCGCTCTCTATGGCTCTTATGCCGTAGAGCCCCGACTTGCGCTTTGCGGTGCAGAAAAGGAAATTCTGCATAACGCGCGCCGAACCGCGGCTGCCGTTTTCGGCGGTCATGAGCAGGGCGAATACAGCCGCCGAGCAGTAGAACACACCGGAAGCGCCCTCGGGCGATTTGTTGAAGAAAGAGAGCACCGTCTGAACGAGCGCGAGTATAAACGTAATTCCGCCTGCCGCGCCGCCGGTCACTCGACCCTTGGCGAGCGCCTTCACGCCTGAGAGAATGCACGGAAACGCGAGATAGAACGACGCGAGCAGAAGAACGAGATTCGCCGCCGCGAGTCCCGCACCGCCGCGGTCAAACGCGGGAGCGTCTATCGCCGCCCACTCGAGAATCTTAGGAACCAGGAGCAGCAGCAGCGCGACTCCCTCTATAACACAGAGCCCTATGGCCGAGGTCTTGAGCTGCGTGGCCGCGTTTTTAAGGCTGTTATATATGCGCCCGCGCTGTTCGGGCTTTTCGTATTCGAGCGGCGCTTTCTCGGAGCGCTTTTTCTTCTTTTTGGGCTGCTCCTCGGGCTCCTCCGCTTTTTCTTCGGGGCGAGACTCCTCCTGCTGCGGCTCGTTTTCGTCGAGATTGCTCAGCAGAACGAATTTTTTCTTCTTCTCCGCTCTTTTTTTGCTCAGCTCGTCCCGCAGCTCGTCCTCGTCTATTTTTTCGGTCTCCGGTTCTTCGCCGAAGCCGCTGAGCATCATCTGCTCCTCCTCAGGGCGGTTTTCTGCGGCGGGGTTAGTGAAGGGCCTATCCTCTATGGAGGAAGCGGTGTCATTCTCCGAGCCGACAAAGTCCTCCGCGGGAATGACCTTCGGCAGAGGCTCAAGCCCCGACGTCTCGGAGAGCGGGCCGCGCTTTAAGATAACTCCGGGCTTCTCTATCGTCTCGGAGCTCTGCGGCGCGTTCGCCGAGCCTATGGCGGAAATAAGCTTTGTCTTGTATTCGTCGCCGTCCTTCCGTGTCGGCTCCGAGAGCGTTTTCATCGGACCGAACACAACGGTATCGTCAAAAAGTCCGGGCACGGCGCGCTCCTCGTTTTCGGAGTCGTCCTCCGTCTCCTCGGCGGGCTCGCCGAAATATCTTGCCGCCGGCGCGCCGAAAAGCTCCTCGACAGTCGGCTTTTTCTCTTCCGCGCCGTCCTGCGGGGTCTCATCTTCGCCGTTGAGAGGAACAACATTCTCCCGCTCGGCTTCGCAGTTTTCGTCTGTATCCGTATCGCCGTCGCTCTCTGCGACCGACAGCTCGAATTTTGAATCTGAGTATATCTCTTCGCCGTCCTCGGCGAGGGCTTCGTCCGCGTCCTCCGCGGGAACGCCGTCGGGTTCTTCTTCGGGAGTCTCGACCTCAGCGGGGGCGCTGTCCGTTTTTTCGGACACTGCATCTTCAACAGGAGCTTCGTCCTCTTCTTCTGCGGGAGCTTCGACCGCTTCCTCGGACTCTGCTTCTTCTGCGGGCATTTCGTCCGCCGGTTCGGCTTCTGCGGGAGCTTCGTTTGCTTCCTCCAGCTCTGCGGGCACTTCATCCTCCGTCTTGTCGGAGATGTCAACATCGGGCTCGTCTGCCCCCTGCTCAGGCTCGGCGGTTTCTTCGGGTTCATACTCGGGCTCGGGCTCGCGCACGGGCTCGTACCCCAACGCTTTGTCGTCGGAGTATGCGTCCTCGTAATATTGAATGCTCGTCAAAAGCTCGGCGTCGTCCTCGTCGGCAGGCACCGGGGAGACGACGTTTGTGCTTGCAATCAGCTCGTCTATGTCGCTGAGCGACCAGATTTTATCCGGCTCGCCGCGGCTCGACTCAAGCTCCGCTATCTCGCGGACAATTTTATCAAGGGAAATCTTGCCCTGTCTGTCGGAAGATTTGTTTTCCACTCATCTCACCCCAATATATAAAAAATCGGATAAAAGTCAGTTTCTGTGTTTCGCCGCTTCGAACATCAGGATTCCCGCCGCGACGGAGGCGTTGAGAGAATTTATTTTGCCGCGCATCGGCATAGAGGCTATGAAATCGCATTTTTCGCGCACAAGTCGGCCGATTCCCTTGCCCTCCGAGCCTATGACGAGGGCTATGCTGCCGCTGTAGTCGAGGGAGGTGTAATCCGTGCCGTCCATATCCGCGCCGAAAATCCAGACGCCGCGAGCCTTGAGCTCGTCGATAACGGCGGGAAGATTTGCGACCTTGACTACGGGGACATATTCTATCGCGCCCGCCGAGGTCTTGGCAACGGTGTAGTTGAGGGTCACGGAGTTTCTTTTCGGGATAATGACCCCGTGCACTCCGGCGGCCTCCGCGCTTCTGAGTATAGCGCCGAGATTGTGCGGATCCTCGAGGGAGTCGCACACGACAATGAACGGGCTCTCGTTTCGGCTCTGCGCGAGGGCGAAGATATCGTCCAGCTCGGCATATTCGTGAGCCGCGGCAAATGCCGCAACGCCCTGATGCGCCGCACCGTCGCAGAGGCGGTCGAGCTTGCGCGCGTCGGCAAACTTGACGGGGATTTTGCGCTCGCGGCAGATGTCTATTATCTTGCCCGCCTGGCCGCCGCGCTGACCCTGCGCCACGGTCACGCTGTCTATCGTTCTGCCGCTCTCGAGCGCCTGAAGCACTGCGTTGCGCCCGACTATGAGCCCCTCTTTATGTTCCATTAAATATACCTCTTCGCCAAAAGTCTCTATATAGACTTTATTATATCATATACTGCAGTAAAACGACAATAGAAACGCTAAATTTTTACGCAGGATATTTTTCCTTTCCGCGCAGAGCGACGGAGTTCACAACAAGAATTATGAGCGCGAGCACGAGAGTACCCGTCAGCGCTCCGAACACATCGACTCCGACATCGAAAAGGCGGCAGGCGCGTCCCGGAACAAAATACTGGTGGATTTCGTCGCTAACCGAATAGACGGCGCAGCAAATCACCGCGGGAACGGGCGAAAACCGCCTGCGGGTCAAAAACAGCGCGCAGCCTAAAACAAATCCGAGCTCGGCATATTCAAAGAAATGCGCGAATTTGCGCACGATAAAGCTGTTGAGAATCGGGCCGAGCAGCTTTCCGAGAAAGCCGAGCACGTTGTCGCTCATGACCTGCGAACGGTTGCCGTCATTGCTCGAAAGCCAGAATATGCAGGCGGCGCACATCGCCGCAGAAAACCAGAAAAAGACGGCGAGCACAGTGCGCACCGTCCGATTCTTCGGTAAAATATATTTGAGCTTGCTTGATTTTTTCATTTTTATGTCAGTCCTTTGCCGTTACGAAAACAAAATCCACCGCCGAGCTCTCGGGGTCGACGCTCAAGCCCTCAACGCCCTTGGCGGTCGCAAAATAGCTCGGGGTTATGAACAGCGGGAGCACCGCGCCCGTCGAGAGAAGTCTGCCCTCCGCGCCGCGGCACGCCTTGACGAGCTCCGAGCCGCTCAAAGCCTTGAGTTCCTTTACCGCCGAGTCAAACTGCGAGTCCCTGAGACGGACAATATTGTTCGGCCCCTGCGAGGAAAGCGTCGAGAGAAAGCCCGCGGCGTCGGTTATACCCGCCAACATGGAGGCGAGGGCTATCTGATAGTCGCCGTCCTGCACTCTTGAGGAGAGCTCCGCCGAGCCGAGCGCGGCGACGGTGAAATTGACGCTCAGGCCGAATATTTTCTGCCAGCCCTGGATCATGCGGCGCATGGCGTTTTCGTGCTCCGGCAGGCAGATTATCTCGAGGTTTATTTTGCCCGTTATATTTTTCTTTGCGTTCTCCCAATATGCGGCGGCTCTGTTCATGTCGTGGCCGAGTATGCTCACGGGCTCGCTGCTTAAATCCGCGCCCTCGCCCACAGAGCAGGATGGCGGAATAACGGAATATGTCTTTTGCATATCCTCGCTGCCGAGCGTCAGAGACGAAATGTCCACCGCCGTGCAGAGTGCGCGGCGCAGCGCCGCGTTTGAGAGGGACGCGTCGGAGCAGTTGAAGCACAGCGCCCAGACGGTGTCGTAGTTCTTTGTGACCGTGAGAGAGGACGAATCGGGCGCAACGGTGCCGAGCTGAGCGGCGCAGTAGGTGCCGTCGAGCAGGTATTTTAATTTCTGATTGCCGTCGCTGTCGATTACAAGCGACACGCTCGCGGGCCTTGCCGGGAAAGGCCCCGTGTAGTCGTCGTTATTTTTTATGGTCAGGGCGGAGTCGTGCAGCCAGTAGGAGAGATAGAACGGCCCGTTGCACATAAGGGTCGAGTAGTCGAGCCCGTAGCGGCCCTTGGTCGCGTTGAAGAACGTCTCGTTGCAGGGCATACACACGGCCTTTGTCAGCAGGTCGAGAAACGCCGCCTCGTCGGTCGCGTGCTCGAGCGTTATACGCAGCTCGAAGTCGCCGACGGCACTGACGCCGAGCTTATCGGGGGAGAGC
>OHSJ01000659.1_pt1 | contig 13294 bp, 14 predicted proteins | sample 1578561 | NCBI WGS metagenome assembly OHSJ01 (sample SAMEA3879571, study PRJEB24766) | human gut metagenome | biome: human-associated habitat; feature: feces | place: USA | collected 1985/1987 | reverse complement strand
TAAAGCAGATTTTTTTCACTACAGTACCCGCTGTCCGCAGTTACTTCTTCCAGAAGCAGATGCAGATGGGTTTCAGCATATCCCGGATGGATATGGAGAAGAATTACCGTTTCGATAAGGAGGGCAAAATGAATCAGGTAGATAAAGAACTGATGCAGGAAAAAGGAATCCTGACAGAAAATGAAAAAGCAGATGAATATGAAATCCAAAAGGCAGCCATGAAAGAGGCTGTTTTTTTCCTGGCTGCAATGCTGGAGAAAAATCTGGATATGTCAGAACTTCAGACAATTTCCTTATATCTGAAGGAATTATCCATGAAGCAGCATTATATGCACATTCACCTGTATGTTCAGCAGCTTTACAGAAACAGCAGACCGCATGAGAAACTGGAAACATTCTATGCAGCATCTTTGCAGGAAGAAGCACAGCGAATGTACAGCACTTATTTTGTTGCGTATCTGAAAATGCTGATCGGGCGGTTGAGTGAAATGGATGATCTGATCAACTTAAAAAAACTTATGAAAGAGGAGGAAAATCGTGAATAATAATTCAGAATTTATGCCGGTAGAGTGTTTGAATGTTCCGAAAGTGCTTTTCTATGATAAGCAGTACGAGGATTTATCTATGGATGCAAAACTTATCTATGCACTGCTGTTGGACAGAGAGGAAATGGCCATCAGAAATGAGTGGGTAGATGAGTATGGAGACACTTATGTGATTTATCCAAAACAGGAAATAAAGAAATATCTGAATATATCCAGATATCGGATTGACCAGGCACTTGCAGAACTGGAAGAACATGATCAAATGGTAGAAGTGGCAGTACCTTATCCAGGGAAGCTCTGCCAGTTCTATGTGAAGGATATCACTGACAATGAAAAACAGATGGAGGAAGACATAATGAAGAAAATGAAAGAAAGCAATGGAGAGAATTTTTGCAGAGCATCAGGGTGTGGCTATGCAAGATGTTTTACAGGAATTTCACCTAAATACATGGCGAAAATGAATAAAGAAGACAGGAATAATTTCCAAACGGCTATAGAAGAAATACTGGAAGATCTTAATCTGGGAGGTCATGTTACAGCAGAGCCATTGATGTCAGAAAGAACCAAAGAATATTTTGACAGTTATAAAGATGAGGCGTATTACAGTCTCAGCCCTAAGAAGCGAAAGATCGTTGATATGCAGCAGAGGGGCTATATTGATGAGGATGGACAGATTGATGAAGACGCCATCTATGATGATGCCTGTGAAGCAGCAGAAGAGCTGGCAGTATTTTTGCGAGCAGTTTTCAATAATCCGAAAGAAGATTCAAAGAAACTGATTAAATTTCTGGATAACCTCTGGACAGCAGGAAAATATAAACAGCTGTAGGCTACACTGATCGGATTTGAGCTTCTTTTTGAATTTCCAGAAAAATATCTTGAAGATGTGGAATGTTGTCTTGGTGAAGCAAGAAAACTTTTTCTGTTTGCCATATAAAAATCTCCTTTATGTTTTTATAAAATCGAGCGAAGCGAAGATTCCAAAAGTGGGGAGGGTCCCGCTTTTGAGGCGAATGCCCGGCAGTGTATATACACCGCCTGTCCCTGCTATTCTTAGCTCTCAGGTATTAAATACAAAAAATCAAAGAAATGTTTATTTTGGATGTGCGGATTATTGCTGAAGCAGCTAAAAAATAGAGAAGAGAGATGACAGCTATTGGCATTGTACCATTTTTTAGTAATGTATTTGTCATAGACACATGTCTTAAAAAAATGATGGCGGAACAATATGTTGCTGTGATATAATAAAATGTTCGGAATATTTGGAAGAGAATGAAGAGAGGATATGAGTGAACGACATGAAGAAAACAAAAGAAGGAGTTAATTTGAAGAAAAAGAAATTCCTTAGACTGAAGAATACAGGTAGTATCCTTGTGCTTATGGGGCTTTTGATAATTTTTGTAATAGCACTGTACACATTTATCCTGCAAAGTTCTTACACTAAGACCGCCCTTGATACAGAAATTGCGCGTGATACAGCGAGTGCAGATGCAGTACACAAACTTGTGGATGGAAGAATCGGCAAAGAAGATTTTGATCAAATCAAAGATCAATCTGATGAAAAGAAGCAAATATATAAGGATATTTCTTCATATTTCAATGAAATCAGAACACTGAATTCTACTCGATATATTTACACCGCTAAAAAAAATGAAGAAGGAAAACTCGTTTACGTGGTAGACGGTTTGGATCCGGATGCGGATGATGTAAGGCACCCTGGAGATTATATTGAGGAAGAAATGGTTCCGTATATTGATAGGGCTATTTCTGGGGAGAATGTGTACTCTCAGGATATCATTGATACAACATGGGGGCCGATTTTTACGGCTTGCTATCCTGTAAGCGCAAATCATGATGGGACAGGAGAAATCATTGGCGCATTTTGCATTGAAATGGATATGCAATCAGCTTATGGAATGGTTGAAAAGACGAATCATATTTCCATCATCTGCGGTTTAGTCGCAGGAGCTGTATTGCTTTTAATTTGTCTATATACCTATTATGTTTACCAGAAAAGCAAGGCAGAAGAGCAAAAACAAAAACAATTATTAATGAACGCCGCTGAGGAAGCAGAGTCTGCCAACAAAGCAAAATCTGCGTTTTTGCTTAGTATTAGCCATGACATCAGAACGCCGATGAATGCCATTATTGGATTTACAAACATTGCGCTTCACCAGAACACGGTTTCAGATATTCATGATAGCTTGGAGAAAGTTCAAAAAAGTTCGAATCATCTTCTCTCTTTGTTGAATGACGTTCTGGATTTTACTCGCATTGAAAGTGGAAAAGTTACTATTTCGCCCGAGCCAGTGGACATTACTCAATTGACAGATAACGTCCAGGCGATTATGAATGGACTTCTTTATAATCGAGATCTTAAGTTTGAAGTACATCGAGAAATCCCAAAGAACCCATATGTCCTTGCGGATGTTGTGCGTATCCGAGAAGTTTTGGTGAATCTTCTTGGCAATGCTGTGAAATTCACAAAGGACGGCGGAAAGATTACTTTGGATATCAGCAGTTACCCAGGAGCGGATGAGAAACATATCATAACTCGTTATGTTGTTCGAGATAACGGTATTGGCATGAGCGAAGAGTTCCAGAAAAAATTATTCGATCCGTTTTCACAAGAAGATGATGCTAATGCCAGAACTCAATATAAGGGAACCGGTCTTGGTATGGCCATCACAAAAAAATATGTGGATATGATGGGCGGTTCGATTGCTGTTGAGAGCAAAAAAGGTGTAGGTTCTACATTCACAGTGGAGATCCCACTGGAGTTGCAAGAACAGGTTATTCAATCAGAACAAAAACAACCTCTACATAGAGATTTGACAGGTGTTCATGTTCTTATGGCAGAGGATAATGATCTAAATGCTGAACTTGCTACGATAATGCTGGAAGATGCCGGTATGACCGTAACACGCGCATCAGACGGAAAAGAAGTTGTGAATTTGTTTAAAAATCATCCACGAGGCACATACGATCTTATTTTGATGGATATTATGATGCCAAACATGGATGGACACCAAGCAGCAAAAGCCATTCGAGCCTTGGGTATAGAGCGGTCCGATGCAGTTACGATTCCAATTATAGCTTTGTCTGCAAATGCTTTTATAGATGATATTCAGGAATCCCTGGATTCAGGCATGAATGATCATATTTCCAAGCCGATTAACATGGAAGAAGTAACTGATACAATCGCTAAATACATTAAAGACGATACATGTTTGGAAAAGGAACTGAAGCAGAAACAAAATGACAGATAAGTGTCGGAGCATCAGGAAAATCGCATCGTTAGTGAGAAAAATATGACGGTATCTGAATCCTTTATAACAAAGTATTTAAGCATTGTCTAAAAGATCAGATGTTAATAAAAGAATACATTAAATAACAAAAAAAGAATGCAAAGAGGTGGAACTGTATCTGGCCAGGAAAGGCAGTGCAGTTTCGCCTTTTTTGTGCTGTCCTTTTCCTTTCATTCCATGTTATAGTGATATTGTACAAAAATAAAATAATTTGAAATTTGCTGTGATTTTTTTCATTTTGATACGTTTATTATAAAGAGTAAATTCAGCAGAAAGGGTTTGGAAAGTAGAAAAATGCAATATAATAGAAAAATGATTAATGGTGTAGTATTTTTGGAAGAGCAGGCAGATTATTTGTTGCTTCTTGGAAAAGAGGGATTATATACAGTGCAGGCAGAAAATGATCATTGGAATGTTCATTATACACTTCCGGGAGATACATCAAATTTAGACAAACAGTTTATTTCCAAAGATGAAGCATTGCAGGATGTTTATGAAATGGATATATGGCGCAGAAATAGATGGAAATTTTTGCCAATGAAAGAACTAAGGACAAGATTAAAGAAACTTCTCATGGAAGCTGGATTTACACAAGCAGAACTTGCCGAGATGGTTGGAAATTGTAAGGACAATATAAGTAGACTGGAGAGAAATAAATTTAAAAACCCAACATATCAGTTGTTATATGATATTGCAGAATTCTTTGAAAAACCTGTGGAAGAAATTTTTTGGTACGAAGAAATATAAAATAGAAGGCTGGTGCATAGCAGAAGTGAGCTGTTAATGCATCAGCCTTTTAAAATTAGCCAACTACTTTTCCAAAAGTTTTTAAGGTGGAGCCGGAAGTGACTTGGATAGGGGCATATTTTTTATTTAGAGAAATAAGCTGAATACCGGAATCGGATTGATGATATTTCTTTACATAAGCATCACCATCAAGGAAGAAGACACCGATTTCTCCTTCTTCAAGAGTTTCTTGTTTATGAATGCCCTTCAATATATGGATGCCTATGATTACCGGATGAATTTGGGAAAACTGAAAAAGGAAGTGAACAATATCATTCTAATCTATGGACTTTGTGATATGGTCAACCGGGCAATGACACTGGTAAAATATTTTACACCGAATTTTGGAACCGAATATTATGATGTGCTTTATAGCTGCTTCTGCAGGCACAGAAAAATGGCGGACATGGAAATTATGCTTGAACTGGGGATGAGCCGGGCAAGTTTTTATCGAAAGAAAAAAGCAGCTCTCCGGTATCTGGGATATTATTTTTTTGAAATCGTAGTGCCACAATCTGCAAATAAACGATATAAGCCATCTTTTCCAGAAACGGAAGAGTAGATCTGAAAGAGCCTGATGGAATCTCCCCTTTCCACCAGGCTTATATATAATGGAATACTCCCCTATTCCCCTTATTATTCCGCAGATTCTTCAGCTGCAGCTTCTTTCTTTTTTCTTGATTTGCCAGAAATCATTTTATGACCTGAGTAAATGGCCATAGCCATGCAGATCAGTGAACTGAATGCAAAATATTTATGTGCTGATTTCATATCCTTATAGCCGGTGTAGCAAGTTCCGATCATGGAAACCAGCGCACCGATGGACCAGTATTTATGTGATTTCATTTGAACCTCCTGAGCTTTTTTATATCATACATCTTTTTAAGAAATATGCAAACTGGAATTTATCGTCTTGTTCCATTCTTATCAAAATTCTTTTTTAATGCTATTTCTGTTGGGAGAATAGACCCAATTAAAGGAATAAGTTGAACACCACAGATAATTCCTCCTATACTCCCAACACAATCTTCATTTTTTCCAATCACTAAAAGCATGAATATTACTGTTATCGGCAACATAACCATTCCACAGACATACCAGACTTTACCACAATATTTATGAGCAAATTCCCATGTGTCTTTATTCTTCATAGACATCGAAGTCCGATATCCAAATACTGAATTTATTTCCTTTGGAGCCTTTTTCATAAAATATCTTCCAAAACCAATCATCGTAAATGGAAGAAGCAAATCCATAATCAACATAAAAATCCAAAACCCCATTGTAAACCTCCTTTACTACAACTTCCGATTTATCTCTTACATTTTATCATATTCTATCCCAAAACTCTATTCTTAGATTGCCAAAGAGCAGCCTTCCGACTGCCCTTTCTGCTCACATATACACGCTCTCTTTCAACACAATTTCCTCCGCACATGCCTTTATATTATTTATCAATCCAACCCATTTCATCAGATCCTGCATTTTCAGTTGTTCCGTCACACCCTGTTTTCCCACCATCTGCTTTACCAAGGTTTCCACCTGCTATCTGGTCTCCTGATCGACTCGGTTCAGATGTGCCGTCAGCTCCCCAGTCATCAATAAATACTGGTATCGTGCCGGTCTATACTCTTTCAGGAACTGTTTCCGCAACATTCCGTATTTACCATATGTCGGTTCTCCCTCATTCACTGCCAGATCTGGCAGGTAATAGTCTCCATGCAGTATGTAACTTAATCCATTGCTTTCATCATAAATGTGCTTTTTCATCATCTTATCTCTCCATTCCTCTGTTTTTTATTTTATTTTTCTTACGCTGCTGATTCTCCATCTCGCTCTTTCTGGCTCCCCAGGCAAGTCTTTCGTGAATACTTCCTGTTGGCATTTGCTCCATTTGTCGCTTTTCTTCTAATGCCTTCTGCTCCTGTATATCCTGTTGTACCGCATCATCTACAGCATTTTCTCCAAGAACACGCACTACCCGGTCATATCTATCAGAAACATCCTGCAATTGTTGTTTTTCATCAAATAACTGCTCTTTTTCTTCACGCACTGTATCTAGCTCTCTTTGTATTTGGTTATATGCTTGCTTTGTTTTCTGATATTTGTGTTTCCATTTTTCTACTTCTTCGGCAAGTTCTTTAACCTGTGCAGCCATCGCAGCAATTTTATTTTTCACCTGAGTAAACAGTGTTTTTATTTTCTTATCCCGGTAAGTTGTTGCACGTTCCAATGCACCAGCTTCTGGAAGTAGAGTTTTCACTGTTCCATATTCCTTTATTTCTTTGCTGACATTATCCATTACCGGCTGTAACCGTTCTCTGCGTTCTTCCAGGCTATGCAGATCTTTCTCGGCTTTTTCCGCACGCTTCTCAGCTTCCTCTTTATCTTTAACTGCCTGCTCCTTGTCATCTTTTAAAAGCTGGATATTGTAGAAACAATCCGTCTGAAACTACAATATCATCGTGATCCAGAACGTGCTGAACAGATCAAACAGATCAAAGGCTGGTAAAAAAATTACTCCTGTGAATAGCAAACATTCGCAGGAGTTTCTTTTTGGCACCGTTTTGGCACCGCAAGCCTTATTTTTCAATTTTAAATTTATCCGTATTTCATCTTGCTGATAAATTTACGAACAATTCTTTTCTTAGAGTACAGAAAAACCCCGGAAACCTTGCGGTTCCGGGGTATCTTACGTTTGGACACAATGTACCTTGCGGTACTCAATATATATTAAATTAGGATGTTATACTAATTAACGATTACTCGATAACTGTAGCAACACGTCCTGATCCTACAGTACGTCCACCCTCGCGATATCAGACCAATGTATTGCGGTGTGCAAATGGCGATTTTTCGTGTGATTTGTGTGGGAAAATCTGGATTTTTCATTGTGTCCATGTGGTTTTGGGGAATTTTGTTATCATGGTGTTATCATATTTCTTTTTATATAAAATCTTTCCACTGAATTTTACTTCCTGTTTGAAGGTTATAATTAAGCAATCCAATTTCTATACCAACAGAAGTTAAATTCATAGACTTAAATTCACTTGTTTTTTTCCAAAAATCTGCCAATTCTTCAAACCCTTGAACATGTGACGAAATGTCATCTTTTATTTCCTTTACTTCCATAATATGTTCTTTATAATATTGCAAAAGCTTTTCTTCATATTCTTGCTTACCACTTTGAGCAATGCTATATTTTAATACATTTTCATTCATAGCATTAAACTGATATTTTTCTTTATCTATTTGACATGTAGTAATTAATTGTTGAAACTCTTGAATTTCAATCCCCATATATTCATAAAATTCTTCCCTACTAAACCCTCTACTAAAAAGCCCCGCATATCGATTCCTAAATATTTCTTCTATCGGTTTATATGTACTACCTTCTGACAATATTCCTGTACAGCCTAAATACTGAAGATGTGCATATTCCATAGTTTTACTCATGTGATTTGAATAAAATAAGAGTATTTTCGAGGTAAGCATATGAAAAAATGTATCTCTATTAGTTACCTCATGATGTAAAATTCTAAGCACCGTGAGATTTAATGACAATATGTTCAGCTGAATGCCAGTTAATTTAGGTACTATTTCCAAGGCCTCATCTAATACTATTGTTTCCATATCTTTTTCATCTGCTTTTAATCGATTTTTTAACAACGCAATGAGTCGTTCTTTTAATGCCGGATCATCATTCTTTGCATATTCTTTTTGAATCTTAAGTAAAGTATCCTGAACAGCTGGTTCAACCAATTTTTCCACGGTATCAGGAAGTTCACTATAAATCATTGTAAAAATATCATCTGTAATATTAACAACTCTTTCATCAATTGTTTTTTTGGCAATTTCTGTGTATACTGACGAATTGGCTTTAAAAACATCCAGTGCAACCTGTCGTGCATCTTTATAACTCAACCCTTCATGATAGTCTCCCATAACATTCAAATTTTTAGAATTTTCTCCTGCTGTTTGTGTTAAAATATTTTCCGAATTAATATCTTTGTCCGAGGAAATATTGACACCTTGATTCTTCGCCTTTTGTTTCCTCTTGACCTTTTTTACAGCAGCCTTTCCTCCCAGTATTGATATCACTGCAACACCAATTCCACTAAAAATCCACTGAACATTACTATATATCATCTCACCAATTTGTTTTAACTCATCCATCCTATGTTGCTCTCCCCCACTTTTCAAGGTGTATTTTATCTGCCCTGATTTTTAATGCTTATTTGCTTTATGATTAGCCAGTGTTTTACCTGCTTTACTTTTAGCACTTTTTCCAGAAGACTTGCTTCCTAATGTCTTGGCTGCAGCTCCTACTTTTCCGCCATGATGTACTGTCATTTTATCATCTCCTCTGTAAAATCTCCCTGAATATTCTGATTTGCTATGTTAAATTTGTCAGAATCAGACAACCAATTTATCTTTTGTCAAATATGGAACATATCCTTTAATTCATTTTCCTTATATGATTTTCCACTTAATATCTTTTATCGTCTTTCCAAAGCAACAACTTCTCCAGAGCTATCGTTCATCCTCAAATATCCTTCATCCAAATTAAGTATATTTTCTACTATTTCTTCTGATATACTGGTGCCATTTTCAGACACAACTTCTAAAAATTCAGTTCCAGTTATTTTATCTTCCTCAATAATCATTTTCATCGCTTCTTTTAAGTATCTTGGCTGCATTTGTTTGGTTTCTTTATCATACGGTTCACAGGTTCTGTAGCCTTTTTGTGACAACTGTTTCATCAGATATTGATACTGATTTGTTGTAATCTCTTCTAATTGTCTCGCTCTTACTATTAGTGCTGCAGCTGATACGCCATATTTCTTTTTCATTTGAATATAAAAATTAATTTCTGTTTTTGCATTTGTCTGTAAATCAGTCCTGTAAACTTCCTCCGGTACCAGTAATGCTCCCGCAAAACGATTCATTGTGTCTTCCATTTCTTTATATTCAACTTTGCTCATTCCTTCTATGTCATAGAAATCATCCAATAGCAAATGTCCCAGTTCATGTGCAGCACTGAAATTTCTTCTAAATGCATTTTCCTTATCATCTCCCAATATAATAACAGCAATTATTTTATCATTTATATTTTCAATCTGACTATATGCATCTATTTTTTTCCCATTTGTAAATCGTGTACTTACAATTACTCCATTTTTTTCCAATACGCTGACAAGATTTAATATCCTCTCATTCCCTAAATTCCAAAATTCACGTACATTTTTTGCCAGTGTTTCAACATTAAAATCAAAATCTTCCGGAACTGTATATAGATTAAGTTCTGGGAATGCTATATATTCATCAATTCCCCGATAAATAGCAACTAATAGCTTAACACATTCTATCTGTGCAAGACGTTCTTTATTACTTGTTGAAGACAATGATCTGAAATACGTATCTCCAACTACTACTTTATCTTCCGGATTTTCATAAAAATACTCTCTTGGAAATTTTAATATTTGCATTATCTTCATTAATGTTTCTAATTTAGGTTCTGCCTTACTGTTTTCAAATTGAGATATTGCCTGTTTTGATACATCGGACATTTTCGCTACTTCCGATATTGTCAATCCTCTATATAAACGTGCGGCTTTTAGTCTCTTCCCATTAAATCCAGATTGAATTCTCATCACGTCATTTTGTTCCTCCTATATTATTTCTGTTCAGCACTCCCATGCTCTTCTTTTCTTTTTCTTCTACGAAGCTTTGGTTTACGCTCCAGCATCACAATTTCTTCTGAAACTTCTTCTGATGCACCAGTAGTATCAGTAGAATATGATGCATTTAATAAATCAGCCCAGTCTTCCTCTTTATAGTAATTCATTCCAACCGCAGGAACAGTCCCTTTAATTGCGATTACCTGACCATGCGAAATATCAAATGATATTAAAACATATCGTTCTATAGAACCATCAATTTTAGCAATGATCTTCTCCAATATCCGATCTAAGGTTTCCTCTCCTTCTTCATCGTACATCATATCTGGAAATAAGCATAGCTGTTCATTTTCTACTACATACTCATCTTTTAATCCTTCATTTAAACGACTAAGTGCATTCATATAATGAAAAAGTTTTGTACTCTGATTTTTTCGCAAAGAAAGAAGATTCTTCTCTCGCATAAGGGTGTAGAAATATCTGGTCATCCGGTCATATATTCCCAAAAATTTCCACGGTCCACGATAACACAGGTATCTAGTGGTATTTTTTCTTTATATCTTTCCATGCATTTTTCTCCTTATTAATTCGCTATTTTTATATTATTTTACCATTTCCAGTATTTTTGTCAAGTAATTTATTCAAAATATAAAGGGGCTGTTGCAAAATAGATGAGTAATCATCTATGGAGCAATGGCTCCTTTTTTGTGTTCAAATGAAAAAGCAGGCTCCGAAGAACCTGCCATTCATGGTATAATAAATTATGACTAGTAAAATAAAATACCAAAAAAATTATACCGAATTCAACGAAACTTATCAACTGGTTTTGCCATTAAGTTTGGAAGGTCTGGTTCCTAATGATGATTCTGTTCGACTGCTGAGCCATGAGCTTGAGGAACTCGATTATACGTTATTGTATAAGGCTTACTCTTCCAAAGGAAGAAATCCTGCGGTTGATCCGAAGACCATGTTCAAGATCCTGACCTACGCTTATTCTCAAAACATTTATTCTTCCAGAAAAATAGAAAAAGCTTGTTTAAGAGATATTAACTTTATGTGGCTGCTTGCCGGTCAAAAGGCACCAGATCACAGCACGATTGCCAGGTTCCGGACAGGTTTTCTTTTGGAGGCATGTGAAGATCTGTTTTATCAGATGGTTCGTAGATTGAAAGATGCTGGTGAATTGTCAGTAGAAACGGTATTTATTGATGGTACGAAATTGGAAGCATGTGCCAACAAGTATACATTTGTCTGGAAAAAATCTGTTGGCAAATGGGAAGAAAAGATGTTTCAGAAAATCCAGGAAGCAGTAATGCTCCTAAACCATGAATACATGCAATCGTTTTCTGTAAAAATAGACTCGAGGATTCAAGATCTTCAAACAATAACAAGATATCTTGAAAATAAGTGCCAACAGGATGGAACAGTTTTTGTGTATGGCCGAGGGAAAAGAAAAAGTAAAAACCAGAAATACTTTGAGCTTTTCCGAAAATTTCAGGAACGTCAGGTAACTTACGACTGGCATACAGCCAGCTTTCAGGGACGAAATAATTATTGTAAGACTGACCCGGATGCTACATTTATGCACATGAAAGATGATCATATGCGGAATGCACAGTTAAAACCCGGATATAACATTCAGATCGGTGTAGACAGTGAATATATCGTGGCAACAGATGTCTTTTCAGACCGAAACGATGTCTGGACACTGATTCCATTTTTAAAAACAATGGACGAAAAACTTAGGTTCCGATATCCCAGTGTCACAGCCGATTCGGGATATGAAAGTGAAGAAGGTTATACCTATCTTCGGGAAACCAGACAGACGCCTTATATAAAACCACAAACCTACGAAAAGTGGAAAAGGCGAAGCTTCAAACAGGATATCAGTAAACGTGAAAATATGGCCTATGATGCAGAAACGGATGTTTACACTTGTTATGCACAAAAGAAGTTGTCACCGGTCTTCGTGAAAAAGCAGAAAAGCAAGAGTGGCTATGAATCAGAAGTTACCGTCTATGAATGTGAAGATTGCAAAGACTGTCCTCACAAAGAAAAATGTACACGTGCGAAAGGAAACAAGCGATTATACGTTTCCAAAAGCTTTCTGGAAAAACGACAGGAGTCTTATGAAAACATCCTGACCGAAACAGGAATCCAGTATCGCATGAACCGCTCCATTCAGGTAGAAGGTGCTTTCGGAGTTTTGAAAAATGACTATGAATTTCAAAAATTTCTGCTTCGTGGAAAAACCAAAGTGAAACTGGAGATTCTTTTGCTTTGCATGGGTTATAACCTGAATAAACTACATGCCAAAATTCAAAATGAACGAATAGGTTTCCACCTGTTTAAAGTAAAGTCAGCCTAAAATTCCAACAAAAAATGAAGGCTTTATTTAGGTGCGAAAAAAATTGGCAGAAAATCAACGTACAAAGATTTTCTGCCAATTTTCTTTTCTCTAAAAACGGAAAGTGCCGCTCAATCACCTATTCCGGTGATTTTGCGACACTCCCCTTTTTGGTGGTCTGGGGGAATTGCTTATCATTCCATGCTACCATTACACCATATCGCCGCAAATACCCAGACCTACTAATAAGATTTCTTTTTTCATAATATCAATTCCTTTCTTGTAAATGCACTTTTCGATGTCATATACTATTCCCGAAATCATAGAACTCAAAAGAATTCCTAATATGGTGGCGATATCTGGAATCGAACCAGAGCCTATTGCTAATTTTGTTATAGTGGTAGTATAGCATTGATTTCAAATTTGTCAATCCGCTTTCAGGATTTTGTTATCATTCTGCTATCACAAACGATTGTCAGGACACTCTCCCGGCAACCGTTTTTCTATACTGTTCGTTATTCTTTACTGCTCTTTTTACATATTTCCAGGCAACAGAAAAACCCGTAGAACCGAAGTTCTACGGGTATCTTACGTTTGGACACAACGTTATCTTGCGATAACAAATCT
>OHSJ01000658.1_pt1 | contig 13324 bp, 13 predicted proteins | sample 1578561 | NCBI WGS metagenome assembly OHSJ01 (sample SAMEA3879571, study PRJEB24766) | human gut metagenome | biome: human-associated habitat; feature: feces | place: USA | collected 1985/1987 | reverse complement strand
GTTTTTTTAGAAGTCATCATTTTTTCTCTTGCTATTTGTAAGTGTTCTTCTTTAATTTCTTTAGATCCTGTAATAATAATTAATTTTACTTTTGATTTAACCGCATATTCTATAATGCTATGTCTATCCCCTAGTATTAGAATGTGATTTTCTGATAATTTAATCTCATTTAGAAAGGTTGTACTTTTATAACCAGCTACTAGTAATTCTCCAGTTATTTCATTATTAAATTTAACCACTTCACTGCCATTTAGAGCTTTTATGATGTTTTCATATGATGTATTTACATAACTATAATTAAAAGAAAATTGTTCTTTAGCAATATCTTTCATACTTACTATTCCAAGTAAATTTTTATTTTTATCTACAATAGGAATTTTACTGATATTAGCACTATTCATCTTATAGTATGCTGTATATATTGATTCATTTTCGTTGATTGTATAATTTTTAGTGTATTTTAGATCTTTTATTTTGATATTAACATCGTTTAAGAAAATTGGCTCTTCAATATTAAAATAATTTAGTACAAATTTAGATTCTAAATTTATTGAGCTTAATACAGCTGGAATGGTGTTCATTCCTTGCTTGTTTTTTAGATACGATAACGATATTGCTGCGGTGACGCTATCGGTATCAGGGTTACGATGTCCAAATATATATGTTTTTTCCATAATTTCTCCTTCTTAACTTTTAATGATTATAACACTAAGATTAATATTTGTAAATCGTTTAAATTTTGGTTGCTAATTATTTTGATAGCGACTTATATTTAGAAGTATTCCCATACTTATCATGCTTACTAAAAGACTGCTTCCTCCATATGATAAAAATGGTAAGGTTACTCCTGTTACTGGGATTAATCCTACTACTACCATTAGGTTTAGTATGGTTTGAAAAGCTAGGCCAAATATTATGCCAAAGGATAAGTATTTGGAGAATAAGTCTTTGGCATTTAAGGATATTTTTATGCCTCTATAGATGATGGTTATGAATAGAGTGCTGACGATAAGGACTCCCATAAAGCCAAATTCTTCACTTATTATTGAGAAGATAAAATCTGTTTGTGGTTCTGGTAGGTAGAAATGTTTTTGAATGGAGTTACCAAATCCTAAGCCTAATAATCCACCTGGTCCAATGGCATATAGACTTTGAATTATTTGAAATCCACTACCTAATGGATCTGACCAAGGATCTAGAAATGATAGTATTCTTTGCAAACGATATGGTGCAATTATTATTAGTACTGCTACACCGACAATACCTAGAAATCCTATTTTGACAAAGAAACCCATTTTAACGCCACTTATAAATAGTAAAACGACGATTGTCATGACGATAACTGTTCCTGTTCCAAAATCAGGTTGAAGCATTATGAGACCAAATATTAGGAATAATACTCCTAGTATTGGTAATACTCCTTTTTTGATATCTTTTATTAATTTATTATTTTTGCTTAGATATTTTGAGGTAAAGATGAGAAGACCTAATTTGGTAAATTCTGATGGCTGAATGCCAAAAGATCCTATACCAAACCAACTACGACTTCCGTTTCTTACTGTTCCAACTCCAGGTATTAGGACAAGTATTAATAATAAAACACAAATCCCTAGTATGAGATTTGCGTTTTTTAAATAGTACGAATATGGTATTTTACTTGTTATAATCATTAATGTAATTCCTAATATTAAGAATAAGGTTTCAGCTTTTAAAAATTTATAAGCATCACCAAATTTATACTCGGCCCATATGGAAGATGCTGAGTATATCATCACTAGGCCAAATATTGATAATACTATGACAGATACAAATAGTATTAAATCTATTTTTTTCATAAACCCCCCTATTTTATTATAACCAAACACCATATATTAAGGCTAGTAAGCAGAAAATAAAGCCCACTATCCAAAATAGTTTAACGATGTCGGTTTCTTGCCATCCTAATTTTTCAAAATGATGATGAAGAGGTGCCATTAAAAAGACTTTTTTACCAAATTTCTTTATTGATACTATTTGTATAAAACTAGATAATGTTTCTGCTATAAATACACCACCTATTATTGCTAAAGATAATTCGTGTTTAGTTAGTATTGCAACAGCAGCCAAAGTTGCACCAAGTCCTAAAGAACCTGTGTCTCCCATAAATACTTTTGCTGGGTGTGAGTTGTATACCAAGAATCCTAGCAAGCTTCCAACTAATATAAAACAGAAAATTGCTATTTCTTGATAACCTTCTATCCAATTACTACCCCAAGATATAATACCAAAACTTAAAAATGCTATTGCTGCTAAACCACCTGCAAGTCCATCTTCTCCATCAGTTATATTAACTGCATTTGATGAACCTACTAGTAAGAATAATATAAAGAATCCGTAAAACCACTTTAAGTCAATATCTAAATTAAGTGAAGTAATAATTAAATGAGTACTTCCTCCATCTTTCATATATATATAGAAAAATACAACCGCGATTAAGATTTGCACGATTAACTTTTGTACTATCGAAAGTCCATCATTATGATGTTCTTTTATTTTCTTTAAGTCATCTGCAAGTCCAAGTAAACTATAAGATAAAAATACAAATATTATAATTATAAGTGAAGATGTTATCTCAAGAGATCCTTTAATATATAAAAGAATCATTGCTATTATAGTAGGAATTATAAATATTAATCCACCTATAGTTGGTGTTCCTTCTTTCTTTAAATGTACATCAGTAACAAACCTACTGACACTTTGTCTAAAATTTAATTTTCTTAAAATTGGTAATAGAATTAATCCCATAAAAACTGATAAGAAAAATCCAAGCATTAATCCTAAAATAGATTTTGCTAATATAAGCATTAAAAATCACTCCTCATACTAATTATACAATTTACTACGAATTTAATCAAATATTAATTTTACTACTTTATTATTTTAACATTAACTTTACGCTAGAACCTTCTTTTACTCTTTTTCCCGGACTAGGGTTTGTTTCAATCACAACTTCTCCAATACCAGTATATTCTATAGTAAAGCCATTTAATGCTTTCTTAGCTTCTTTTAGAGAAAGTCCTCTTACATCAGGTACTTCTACATATTTAGTTTCATACCATAAATATTCTTTAGGCATAACATCTTTTGATTCTTTTAAATCATATAAATTAATTATTCCATTAAATATATTTTTAGCAATTGGAGCAGATGCTGTACCACCATACTGGGTAACACCTTTTGCACCATCAAGCGCTATATAAACAACATACTTAGGGTCATCAGCTGGCATAAAGCCAATAAATGAAAGAATATAATTACCTACCATATATTTACCATCTTGTCCTACTTTCTGCGCTGTTCCAGTTTTACCACCTATTCTATACCCCTCTATATATGCGTTATGTCCACTACCATTTGCTACAACACTTTCAAGAGCATACCTAACTAATTTACTACTTTCTTCTTTAATAAGATTTTTACCTTTTAAATTAGGTTTAGTTTCTTTTATAATAGTACCTATCTCATAATCACTTATACTTTTTACAACAAAAGGTGTATACATATTACCATTATTAATGATTGCACTTACTGCCTCGACTTGTTGAAGAGCTGTCACACTTACTCCTTGACCAAATGAAGTTGTGGCTAGTTCAAGTGGACCTACTTTTTCTAAGTCGAAAAGTATTCCCTTTCCTTCTCCATTTAAGTCAATGCCAGTTTTTTTACCAAAACCAAATCTATATATATAATCAAATAAAGTCTCTTTACCTAGCTTGTTACCCATCACCACAAACCCAGGGTTGCAACTGTTTTCAATTACTTCAAGGAAAGTTTGCTGTCCATGTCCTTTGTGTTTCCAACAGTGCAATACTCCCCCATCTACTCTTATTGAACCGGTATCAAAATAAGTATCTTCAAACAAATTTATTTTACCTTCATTAACTGCAGCCGCGACTGTTAAAATTTTAAATGTAGAACCAGGCTCATAACTACTCCAAATTGCTAAATTTCTATTTATTGTCTCGATAGAATAATTCTGATAATTAGTTGGATCAAATGTTGGTCTGTTACTCATTGCTAGTATTTCCCCAGTCTTAGGATCCATAACTATCCCAATCGCACCTTCTACATTATATTTTTTCTCAGCATTTGTTAGTTCATTTTCTAAAATAAGTTGTAAATCTAAATCAATAGTTAAATTAATGTCCATACCTGGAGTTGGAGTTTCATATATTTCAGGAAGCACTAACTTTTTACCTTTACCATCAGAAAAATACTTAATACTACCATTTGTACCAGTTAAATACTTGTCATATAAAAGTTCAAGTCCACTTAAACCTTGATTATCTATACCAACATACCCAATCACGTGAGACAAAGTCTCCTTATATGGATAATATCTTTTAGTCTCCTTAAGTAAATACACCCCATCATATTTGAAATTATTTATCTTTTCAGAAATTTCATAGCTTAAATCTCTACCTTCAGGATGAACTCTTTCTATTGATACTTTCTTACTGACGTGCTTATACATTTCATCATAACTAACTCCAAGCACCTCTGCCAATTTTTTACTTACTTCTTCCTTATTTTTAATTTGATTAGGTATTAAAACTAAAGAAGATGTTGTTACATTTCCTGCAATAATTTTCCCGTTTCTATCTAATATTCTTCCCCTGTCTGCTCCGACAGGGAGATTCCTGCTCCATAAATTTTCAGCAAGTGTATTTAATTTTCTATATTCAACTACTTGAAGACAAAATACCCTAATAATAATTATTATAAAAACAAGAACTACGATTAAAAATATAAGCTTAATTCTATTATTTTGCATAGTTTGAAACACACTAATCACCTAGTAATTATATGCAGAAATTAAAAGCACTATGAGAAACGAAAAAACTACGCCTAAGCATAGTTTAATTATTAAAGAGTTTCATCTTTGTTATTATCTTCTAAATCAAAATTAATTTGATCTTTTTTTCTTCCACTTACAACAACTATTACAATAACAGCGATAATTACAAGTGCTACTCCTCCTGCTAATATACAAATATTAGTCATATTATATAGGAAGAACTCAAAGCTAATCGAATCAACATCACTTGAAGTTAAGTTCCATTTTAATGTTTTACCATCATCATCTTTTGTTGTAGCATTTGTATTAATTACTTTATAAGGAAGTTTTACTTCAAAAGATAAATCCATATTACCAGTTAATAAACTTGGGTCAAAGTCAAAGTCTTCATCATCTCCAGTAGTATCATTCATACCACTTTCATCATCTAATGCTAAATCACCTTCACTTAAATCTGTATCATCTAAAGTTAAATCTTCTCCTTCATCATAATTAGAATCGTCTAAACTAGTATCTCCATTTTTAATAGCATCATCTATATCATTTTTTATATCAAATTTAATTTTAGCCTTATAAGTATTTTTTAAGAATCCTTTTTTTACAATAAAATGCATTTGATCCTCAGTACTACTTAAATCAACTTCTTTTTCATCTACTGAACTTATATCATCAATATTATCATAGTGTTTACTTATTTTATAACCTTTATTACTTCCATTTGTATATTCTTCAACTTTATACCCACTTTTCTCAAGTTCACTTTTATCCTCAGCTTTCATAATATCTTGGTCACCTGCTAATGAACTATTGATAGCTTCTATCATTACTAAATCCATCGATTTATCTTTTTTAATTTCAATAGTACCATTAACTTGTACACATCCTGTTACTAAAAGTGCACTCAAAATTATAATTAAAACTTTCTTCACTTCTAAACCTCACATTCAAACACTTTTTTATCGAAAGTATAGTTATCTTTATCTTTTTTAGCAGTATATTCTTTATTCTTATATGTAAATACTGCTTTAGAATTTGTTATCTTTTTAATCTTAACATCTTTCTTTAAATTTTTCTTTAAATCATCAGTAAGTTGATAATCAAGCATACAACCACCATTAGAAAGTGTATATAAACTTGCATCTACCTCTTTATATTTTTGATGTAGAGTTTCTTTTAAACTTTTAGCAAGACTATCTGAATAAACACTATCAATTGCATTTTCAAGTGTTTCCATTACAGTATACTTAGTACTAGCAACTTTATACCAAGTCTTCCCATCAACTGTAATTTGCTCAGATTCTAAGACAGGAAGTCCAACACCATCGGTTGTATAAACACCTACATAAGCTTTTTCAATTGAATCATAAAATATATTAGTAAGTTCTTCCTTACTAGCTCCACACCCTGTTACTAAAAATGTCATAATTAAAATCATAATAATTTTTTTCATAATCTATTCCTCCTCTATTATAGATTTTATCATATTTTTTATTATTTTAATAGTCTTTCTATATTTTCTGTCAAGTTTTCTACATTAAACATAACTTCATCATTTACTTCAAGTTTAGTACCACTTGTTATATAACCTTTAATAGTAATCAAGTATTTATCACTATAGACTAAGTTTTTCCAACTTGGGTCATTTGATGGCTCAACTACAATAACTTTAGCACCAACTGGGAAAAGCATTTCCTTTTCTTCTTTAGGCAAACTACTAAACAAATTATATGATGGAATAGAAATAACTCTAGTAAATAAGCCACGTGATTCTAACTCTTCACTAACTCTCAAAACAGATTCAAGTTCGTTACCAGAAGAAACTAATATACCAGAAAGTCTTCCATTTTCTTTTTTAATTTGATAAGCACCTTTTAATGTTAACTCTTTATTACTATTAGGTAATAACCCTTTTACTTCTCTACTTATGATAAGTACTGCTGGACCCTTCTTATTAATAATATAATCCCAAGAGCCAATAAGTTCATTTACATCAGCCGGTTTAAAAACTATAAGATTTGGAACCATTCTTAACTGTCCAATTTCCTCGATAGGATCAACAAATTTATTCTTGCTTTGAGATAAAACTGAATCATTCGTAAAAATATAAGTAACACTTTCATTCATTACACTTGAAAGTTTAATACCATCTAACATATTATTAACGTTATTTAAGGATGTACTTATAAAGGGTTTAAGTCCTGCAAGAGATAAACCATTTGCTATTAAAGCACCACCACTTGGAATATTTCCAAAATTAATAATCCTATCCAAGTTAGAAAGTTTTATCTTATTACTTTTACTATCTAAAAGCGAACCTCCAATAAATAAAGGAGTCGCACTAGAAATCGCATTCATAAAATTAGAATTAGTATCTCTAAAATCTTCTCTCATAGTGGAATCAAAATTTGCTTTAATATTTTTCAAATTAATCTTTAAATTTCTTTCTTCAATAATAGATAATAAATTCTTATTATTTTCATCTCTTTCTATAACACTATTATACTTAGTAACCCAATCATTATATACAGGATTACATCTAGTTTCTAATGCATTTTTAAATTCATTAAATGCACTTGCAGATATATGAAAAGGTACTTTAGTTAAATTCATTTTTTCTTTAACAAGTTCTAAATCTCTGTCTGTTAAAATAGTATCGTGTCCATTATAACTACTTTGCACTGAAGAGCCAATAGCTATTACAGATTTAATTTCAATAATAGATGGTTTAAGACTAGCTTTTGCCCTAAGAATTGCTTTATCTATAGAAACATAATCCTCCCCATTAGCAACAGTCTCAACATAATAGTCTAATCCTTCATACATTTTTAATATACCTTCATTTAAGAATAAGGATTTTTTACCGTCACTAGTAGTTTCAAATGTATTATAAAGTATTATTAGATTATTAAGTTTTTCTCTACTTGCAAAACTTAAAACCTCAAAAGCATTACCGTTCATCAAATCTTCATCAGTTATCATCACATAAGTATAATAGTTAATTAAATCTTTACCAAGTATTTTTTCTAAATACTTTTCAGCATAAGCTAGTCCTACCGAAACGCCAAGTCCTTCTGCTTTATTACCACTAGTACATTCTATACCCCACTTACTATTGATTTCAGAAAAAACTGGAAGTTTGCTAGACATTCTACCATACTTTTTAATGCTTTCAATAGGAATAGGATACCCCGAATAAAATAATGTACTATATAGTAGTGCACTAGCACCAGGAGTGCTCATAATAAATCTATCCCTATTTATCCATCCAGTATCATTAGGATTAAAATTTAAGTGATTCTTAAAAACAGCAAATATCGTTGGCGCTAAGGAAAGAGTTAACCCAGCATCTCCTTCCATCCTATCATTAATCATATCGATTCCAAGATTTCTCAAACAATTAACTATTTTAGTATCCATATTCCACCTACTTTATCTTAATACAATTATAACAAGAAAAAATAGTTTTGTAAAACTTTTAAGCATAAAATGTTTGATTTTGCTTTACCACCTGGGTGCTATTATCTATAACTTTCACTCTCTCAGTAAGCATTAATGCAAAAATTGCTACTATCACATAGAATAAAACAATTCCCATCTTTTTGTTAAATAAATTTTCTAATTTTTCCATAATATACACCTCTTTCTTTTTTTGTAATCTCATTTTATATCATATAATCGTTCGTGTCAATAGAAAAACACAAATATGTTTGACAAATTTACATTTGTGTGTTAACATTAATTTAGAAAGGAAGTGGATTATGGAAAAATTAACAAGAAAGCAAGAAGAAGTCTTAACAGAAATTAAAAAATTTATAGCAAAGAACGGATATTCTCCAAGTGTAAGAGAGCTTTGTGAACTACTTAATTTAAGTAGTACAGCTACAGTATTCGTTCATATGAAACATTTAACTAATAAAGGATATATTAAACAAGTAGATAACAAATTTAGAACATTAGAGGTACTAGTACCTAATGAATTTTTAGAAGATAAGAAAGATGTTGTAAGTGTTCCACTACTTGGAAAAATCACTTGTGGGAATCCTATAGAAGCAATAGAATTTCCAGATGAATTCATAAGCTTACCAGCTTATATGATACCAAAAAAACAAGAAGTATTTTCTCTAAGAGCAGAAGGTATGAGTATGAAAAACGTCGGTATCTATGATGGAGACATAATATTAGTTAAAAGACAAAATACTGCAAAAAATGGAGACTACGTAGTAGCACTTGATGATAATGGCTACACTACTCTAAAAACATTCTACAAAGAAAATGGTCACTACAGACTTCAACCAGAAAACGAAACAATGAGTCCAATAATATTAGACAAAGTAGACATCTTAGGAATAGCAATTGGTTTATACAGAAAATTCTAACAAAGCAAAAACGAGTAACTAAACTCGTTTTTTTCTTTACACAAACTTCCTTCCTTTTCTTTTTGTGACACGAAAAAATGATAGAATCCCTCCTATCACTTTAAAGCATATGAAAAACAACTAGAGTTTATTTTACTTAGATTACAATTAAAATAATATCATTTTTTAGTCAACCCTATTTTTGCATTAACATCATAAATAGAACAGCAACTAAAATAACATAAATAATTAGTCCATTAATCTTATCTTTCTTATTTTCCTTATTAACTACACCAAAAGCATAACTAAGTACTAGTCCTCCAAGAAGTCCACCAATATGACCATAAATATCAATACCAGGAATCATAAAACCAAGTAATAAGTTAATCACTATAACAGGTATAATTCCACTTCTGAGAAATCCATCTAAAGTAGCACGATACTTATATCCAAAATAAAGCATTGCTCCAAATAAACCGAATATCGCCCCACTAGCACCTACACTAACATTATTAGTTAAAACTACTGAAAGCAAACTACCCAAAAGAGCACTACCTAAATAAATAAGTAAATATCTCTTTCTACCATAAAACTTTTCAATCTGAGGCCCAAGAGCATAAAGTGCATACATATTAAAGAAAATATGAAGTACATTCGCGTGTACAAAAGCAGCAGTAATAAGTCTATAAATTTCTCCATTCTTAACATTCAAATAATAATTAGCAAATGTATTAATAACAAATGAATAATCAAAAACCGAAAGTAAAAACATAATTACATTAAGTGCAATTAGAATAGTAGTTACAACTGGTTTATCATTACCCATAAATACCTTAGCAAGTTTCTTATCTTCATTAACAGTCTTATTATTTAACTCTTCAGTCATTTCAAACAAATTAACAGCATCACTCTTCTTAAAATTAACCTTATCTTTAAAATCAGGATAATGCTCATTAATAAATTCATTCTTCTTTAAATCAGAAATCTTATTAATAACAATACTCTCTATATTATCAGCTTCCTTAGGTGCTACTTCATCTCTAGCATTAACTAATATATTAAGCATACTCATCTTTACACTATAAGTCTTCTTCTTAATAGTTTTTCTAATAATCTCTGCCTTTCTTTGATCCATCTCTAATTGTTCGTTATTATGTATATAATTAATATTAATTCTAATTAAAGGTACTTCATTATCTAAATTCTCAAGCCATACTTCATTTTGAACACCATTAACAATAATAGGTTTATAATCTTCATTAGTTACAAAATAATGTATTAATTTCATTACTATTTCATCTTTTTTATCTATTACTACATTTGCCATTTATAACTCTCCTTTTGTTAATATTATTTTACTCTTTTTCATATCATTAGTAAAGGTGATTATTATGAAAATTTTAAGATTTTTAATTATATTTATTCCCTGGTTACTTAGTGGAATAATCTTTAAATATGATAGTAAATACTATAGTTCCCTGAATATACCTAGTATAGCTTTGCCACCAAAATTAATAAGTATCTCTTGGATTATAATTTATATACTAATAAGTATAAGTGTATATAAACTAAGTAAAAAAGAAAACATAATTAAAAATAGTGACTACTTCTATGTGCTAATAACTAACTACTTAGCAAATCAATTATTCTTATATGGATTCTTCTATTTAAAAAGTCCATTCTTAGGTTTTATACTAACAGTAATAACTTTTATAAGTAGTATCTTCTTATTTATAGAAAGTAAGAAAATTGATAAAAAATCTTCTTACTTCTTAATCCCCTATATAGCCTACAGTGCATATGCATTTATACTTAGTTTACTTACTTACATTATGAATTTTTAAATGTATCTAATATCTCTATAAACTCTTTCTCAGGCTCTACTTCAAACTCTAAAAACTCTTTAGTAATTGGATGAACAAATCCTAAATAATAAGCGTGTAACATTTGACCATAGTCATTTATTATATGCTTTTTATTATACACTGGATCATTAATAACAGGATGATTTATATATGCCATATGGACTCTTATTTGATGTGTTCTTCCAGTTTCTAATATACATTTAATTAAAGTAGCATTCTTATACCTTTCTAGCACTTCAAAATTAGTAACTGCACTTTTACTATTCTTAGAAGTAACAGCCATCTTCTTTCTATCCTTTTCATCTCTACCTATAGGTGCATTTATTTTACCCTTATCTTCATTTATTACACCACTTACTAAAGCTATATACTTTCTCTTAATTCTCTTATTTTTAAAATCATCACTAAGCACCTTGTGAGCTTCATTAGTTTTAGAAATCAAAAGTAATCCAGAGGTATCCTTATCAATTCTATGAACAATACCTGGTCTATCACTACCATTAGCATCACTTAATGAATCAGTATGATAAAGAACCCTATTAACTAAAGTACCACTTGTGTTACCACTACCAGGGTGCACTACTAAATGAGAAGGCTTATTAACTACAAGAACATCTTCATCTTCATAAACAATATCTATTGGTAAATTTTCTTTCTCTACCTTAGTAGTCTCATTCCAATCAACATAATCTATAATGTCATTCTCTTTTAAAACATAACCACTTTTAACTTTAATACCATTAACAGTAACATCTCCAATCTTAATATGTTTCTCTATATTACTTCTACTCTTCCCTAAATATTCACTCATAAAATTATCAAGTCTTTTACCTTCACTATCACTACTTACTCTTACGTTCATTTTTAGCCTCCAAAATTGCTCCGATAATAAACAAAACACAACCAATAACTATAAACATATCACCAATATTAAAAATAGCAAACCCTTTACCAAAAATAGTAAAATCCATAAAATCCCTTACATACTTTAAAACCACTCTATCATAAAGATTACCTAATAGTCCTCCCATAATAAATGTAAAAGAAGTATCTATAAGTTTATTCTCTTCTTTTTCTTTAATTAACTCTACTAATAAATAAACAAAAATAAACACAGAAATCAAAGTAATCAAAAGTGTTCTTCCACTAAAAAATCCAAAAGCAGCTCCAGTATTCTTAACATAAGACAAACTAAAAAAGTCTTTAATAACCACAACACTACCATTTAAGTTAATATTATGAGTCACAATTATTTTACTTATCTGATCTATTAAAAATATCGCAAATATCAACATATAATACTTAAATTTCTTCATCATTCACCACATACTTTCAGGTATTATTTTAACAAAAAAAGCCTAGATTTTCAAGAAGGTAGTGTCAAAACAAAAAAGAAACAAACTTGTTCCTTTATAATTTTAAATCACTATTAAGAGAAATAATCTCTTCTTTAGTCATAAATACTTTTTTATCATCTACAATAAGTTCATTATTTTTAAATTCACTATATCTGTTTAGAACTTTATTAAATTTTTCATCACTAAGTTTATCTTTTTGTCTTCTTTTCTTCTCTAGACCAGAAAAATTTTCTAATATTATAATATTATCTACCTGTACAAAACTATCTTTATCAATAACAGTTTCATATGGATTATTTTTTCTTATGGTTACATTAGATTTTAACAAGGCTTTCCATTTCTTATCTTCAGTTATAGAATCGATGTGTGCTACTTCCAATAGTTTTTTTTCTTTATCTATACCTAATACTAAAACAGGGTGAGCTGCAGTTGCTACCACTCCAGAATTATTAAACCTTATCTTTAATGTAATAACTTGACCAATTTCAATCATTAAGCATATCAATAAAATCTGCACACATCATCTTATAATTTTCTTTTTGACTATCAACATCTATTAGTTGATTTTTTTTCTGATAAAAATTATTTTTTTTCTTCCACTCCTCATCTTGATGAGAAATCTCTATTAAATCATCTAAGGGAGCATACTTTAAAATATTAAACATCTTTTCAATATACTTTTTTATTTCTTCATCATTAATATTAAAAGATTTTTTATTTTGCTTTAAAGAAGAGTAATTATTCATAACAGAACCAACAACTACACCATTATCAAAAGCATACATATCTTCATTGAATAACTTATTATCTGTCATAGCATAATAAACCATTTGCATAATATGTAAATACTTATTTAATCTAACATTTCCTTCATAACAATCTCTACCTTTTAAAGTTATTAAATTATTT
>OHSJ01000648.1_pt1 | contig 13412 bp, 10 predicted proteins | sample 1578561 | NCBI WGS metagenome assembly OHSJ01 (sample SAMEA3879571, study PRJEB24766) | human gut metagenome | biome: human-associated habitat; feature: feces | place: USA | collected 1985/1987 | reverse complement strand
ATTTTATCCAAGCTTCATGGACCATCAATTGGAATGCCGTACTGATTTTTATGAGGGGGTATTGAATATTGAGGGGAATGGCGAGCTGCTTGCAAGAGCGATTGGTAATCTGATTTCGAATGCGATTAAATATGGGGCCGATGGAAAGCTGGTAGAAGTGCATACCGGTTTAAAAGATAAGAAGGCATTTGTGGCAATTGTCAATTACGGAAAGATTATTCCGGCAAAAGACCTGGACAAGATTTTTGATAAGTTTTACAGGGTGGAAAACTCAAGATCATTAAAGACTGGAGGTACAGGACTTGGGCTGGCAATAGCAAAGAACATTATCAACCTTCATGAGGGAAATATCTGGGCGACCAGCGATGAGTCAGGAACCAGATTCCAGATAGAACTTCCGGTTGTGCAGGCTCATATGCCAAATACCGGAAAATAATAGCAAAGATACGAGGAATACAAAATGATTAATGATTTGTTCCGTACTTACAAAAAAATTATATTACTGCTTCTTGTACTGCTTTGTTCGGTTGTTTTCTGGTTCTATGGCTGTCGGCACCAACAGCGTAGTCAGAGTGAAGTAGTAGAGTGGAATAAAAAGACAATAAAAGGGACGAATGGCTATTGTTATAAGTTTAAGACGAGTAATTGTACGGGAACAGTAACTTTTGGGGCGGCAGGTTATGTTGCCAAAGATAAGGAGATGCCGGTTACTTTAGATATCTTTGCTGCAGAGAAAGATTTTACCGGGGTAATGAAAGTCACTCTTCCGGGAGAAAATGGCAAGGGAATTGCCTACCAGTCTGCAGTGAAATGTAAGGCAGGAGAGAAGGAAAAGATTGTTTTAAATGTTCCGCAGCTGGGTGATCCTTCTGCAATTTGTTTTGAAATTATGGATTCTTTTGGTGTTACGGAATTGTCAGAAGATGTCTCTTTTTCTGATGCGAAGAATCGGAACGGAGCATTTTCAGAACAGGCGGAGAATCTCATTGGTGTTTTGAGTGGACAGTCAAAGGAGTTGTCTTATTTAAACAGTCTTAAAATAGGAGAAGAATCGGACGAAGAGTCAGTGAAGGTGGTCTGCTATTCAAAAAATAGTTTTCCACAGACAGAAGAAGAGTTTCAGGGGTTAGATGGAATGATCATTGATTCTTTTGATACGAAAAGTTTGTCTGGAAAACAAAAAAGTGCTTTAAAAAGTTGGTTGAAGTCAGGCGGGAAACTACTGATTGCCGGGGGCGGTCAGCAGATAGATTCTTTTGAGGGGCTGGAAAAGACATTTGGAATTATACAGGAAGATGTCGTCGTTTCTGAACTTTATTTGGCAGATGCGGATAATACAGTACAGGAATTGCCGATTCTTATGAGTAATCTTCAGCTTTCACAAAAATATGAATGGGAAGCTTACGGGGATTTCGAACCGGAAATAGGTTATACGGCAGCAGTAGGGAGCGGAAAGATTTCAATTCTTCGTTTTAGCCTGACAAATTCTGCATTTTTACAATGGAGTGTGAGAGATAAAGCAGCAGTAGAGATTCTTTCTCATTTTATGGGAAAAGATGAAGATACCGAAAGCAGCGATACGAGTCTTTGGTATGTAAAAAAGGCATTATATGCATTTATGAAGTCACAGCTTCCGAATACGTTTTTTTATGGGGTATTTTTTATTTTCTATATTTTGCTGATGGTAACTATCGCATATTATTATTTGTGTAAAATCAAAAAAAGGGAATACATCTGGATTATAGTTCCTGTACTTGCATTGGTTTTTACCGTTGGATTATTTATCCGTTCCAGGGGAATGAAAAGCTCTGGCGATAGCTATTTTTCCGCGCTGCGTGTGACGGACAGTGAGAAGGAGCAGGAAAATATTTATTTTCTCTATCAAAATGATGAGGGAGTAGAGGGTAATGTGAATTTTCTTTCGACAATTACTTCCGTCATACCGATGGATTATAATTACCGGACGATTGCAGGGAAAAATATAAAAACTTCCGGAGAAGATATTACGATTAATAATACACAAAAAGGCTTTGATGTTGCCTTTGAAGAGAGTGTGCCAGGAACTTCAAGAATTTTGAAATTGTCAGGCAATACAAAAAGCGCCTCGGAAAAGGAAGTATTTACGCAGGATATTTTTACAACGTATACAAGTTTTTATGGCAATATCACGAATACCTCTTCGAATAATTTTTCCAGAGTTATTTTAATTCGGGGGAATCAGTATGCGATTCTTAAAAGTGTAAAAGCAGGGGAAAAGGCGTCTGTTTCTAAAGATATGGTGAAGTGCTGGAATCATTTTGATGAAGAGAATTCTGCTTTTGGTACGGAAAATGAAAATACAGTTACAGGAAATATTATGGAATATCTCCAACAGACTTACATGAATACGCAAAAGTCAAAAGAAGAACTTTTAGTTGTCGGTATTACAAGTGAGAATGACTTTAAGTTGTTTTCTGATGATAATGTTTTGAAAAATCATGTGACGGTGATGATTAATCATTTTACGTTAGAAGAAGAAACCGGAGAGCATATTTTAAATATCAATATGTCCTGTCTGAAACAGGAAGGAGAAGGACTGGCTATAGAGGAAGATACGTTAGAGGAGAATAAGACAGAAGTCAGTTATGTCTTTGACAAAGAAGAAATAGAAGCACTGGCAAGAAACAAGGATAATTTCACAGGAAAGATATATGCGTATAATTACAGTACCGGACAAAGAGACAGGATTTTATCATCGACAGAATCTTATATAACAGGAGAAAGCCTGAACAGTTACTTGTCAGGAGATGGAGAAATGCGGATTACTTATAAGATGGATGCGTCGGATGAGTATGGACCGGCACCGGTGCTGTCACTGATTTATAAGAAGCAGTAAAGGGGGAGAAGAATGCTGGATTTTCAAAATATTTCTATTCAGAGAAAAGGGAAAAAAGTATTAGATGATTTCAGTCTGAAAGCCCCGGATGGAGTGATACTCGCCTTACTGGGTGAGGATAAAGAGGGAAAGTCCACGCTGCTTAAGGCTGCTTCTGGTGGGGAAAAGCCGGAAACAGGAGACATTTATATAGATGGTATCTCTATTTATGAAAAAGGCGGAAATGCGTACTGTAATTTTGGCTATATGTCTAAAGAATATGGCTTTTACAGTCTGTTAAAGGTAGAAGAATATTACGAATTGTTCCTGGCACTGTATAAGGTAGGAGGACGATATCGGAGCCGGAGGATTGAGGAAGTTCTGGAACTTCTTGATATGAAAGAATATGAGGGAGCATTCATTGGTGAACTGCCGGCAGAAACCTTACCGTTTTTATATTTGGGAAAGGCCATTTTACAGGAACCAGAATGGCTGTTGATGGACGAACCGTTTGATAATATGAGTGTGACAGCAAGGAGAAAGATGATAGGAATTTTGCTCACCCTCCATGAAAAAGGGACTTCCATCATTTTAAATACTCCGATGTATCCAGAAATGATGGGATTCATTACGGATGTTCTTGTTATGGAGTCTGGAAAGAATCTGACCTTTGGTCCGGTAGAAGAAGTGTACGCAGAGGCATTATGTAAAAGTCCTGTACGAATGCATATTTTAGCTCAGATGGAGAAGGCACTGGAAGTTTTGAAAGAGAATCCTCTTGTTGACCGGGTTACGGTAGATGGGGATGATGTGATTTTCCGATTTAACGGAGGAGAAAAGGAAGAAGCAGAACTTCTTACCGACTTAGTTGCATCTGGTGCACTGATTCATAATTATATGCGGGATCAGGCGGACATAGAAGAAATTTTCCGGAGGTAGTAGTTATGTGGAATCCCTTTTTAAAAGTAGAATGGCTGAAAGAAGGAAGAAATATACGGCTTCCCATGATGCTCATTTTTTATAATGCGATACTGGCATTTATCACAATTTTATTTATGTTTTTTAATGCAGAGTCCTTTCAGGAAGGCTATTCCTACGATACTTCTGCATATCTGTATCAGTTTTTAATTATAAGCACGATTCAGATTGGAATGATATTTGTACTCATGCCTTTTTCGGTATGGGGATTTTATTCAACAGACAGAGAAAAACATATGTTAGAAGAATTTGCAATGATTCCAGGTTCTTCTAAGCAATTTATTATTGCCAGAGTTTCGGTGATTATTGCCATATATATGATGTTATTTATATCTAGCCTGCCTATCATTTCCCTGTCTTGTATATACAGCGGCCTGCCGTGGAGAAAGATTATTCGTCTTGGGATTATGCTGTTTATCTGTACATTCTGGAGTGCTTCCGTTTCCATTTTTTCCTTTAGTTATTGTAAAAAAGGAATCTGGGCATTTGCACAAAATACAGTCATTGAGGCAGTGTTCATTCTGGGAACGATTTTAGGAACAGAAATTATGCGAACGATATCTATTTCTGTATCAGGAATGGATAATCTGGCACCAATCACGATAAGTCTGTGCCTGCTCTTAAGCCTGATAAATCCGCTGGCAGCATATATGGGATATTATGGGAATATTACGGGAGATAGCGGCCTGATGAATCTTTATTGCGGGCGAATCGGCATCGACAGTTCAACCCAGGCTTTCTCTTTCCTTTTTTATAAGGCAGCGAGTATTATGTGCATCCTTATGGGAATTGCCTTTTTGGCTCTGGCAGTCTGGCAGATGGAAAAGCAGGCAAGAGAGTAGTCAGACAGATAAAAATGCAGGTATAAGAGTAGCCGCCAGCCAATAATTATTTTTAAATTATTGTGAAAAATAAAGAAAAATAGTCCGAATTTTTTTGTAAAAAACAGAAAAAAGAATAAATGAGAGTGAAAACCTGCAAATTATGCGTATACAAAAAGATTTTCGTATGCTATAATGATGGCGTTTATTTGATTTAAAAACCGAAATGACGTGCGCCAGGCGCACAACCGCACACGGGAGGTAGACATGGACTTAATTTATAAAAGTACAAGAAATAATCAGGAAACAGCAACAGCTTCCGAAGCTATTTTAAAAGGTTTAGCCGGAGAAGGAGGACTTTTTGTTCCTTCCTATATTCCAAAGCTTGATAAATCTTTAGAAGAACTTTCCAAGATGAGTTATCAGGAAGTTGCTTATGAAGTTATGAAGCTTTTCATGACTGATTTTACAGAAGAAGAGTTAAAGCATTGTATTAACAGTGCTTACGATAAAAAGTTTGACACAGAGAATATTGCAGAATTAGTGAAGAAAGATGATGCATATTATCTGGAGCTGTTCCATGGAGCAACTATTGCATTTAAGGATATGGCACTTTCTATCTTGCCTTATTTAATGACAACAAGCGCAAAGAAGAATCAGGTAAAGAATGAAATCGTCATTCTTACAGCAACATCCGGAGATACCGGAAAGGCGGCATTAGCAGGATTTGCTGATGTACCAGGAACAAAGATTATCGTATTTTATCCAAAGCATGGTGTAAGCCCTATTCAGGAAAAACAGATGGTAACACAGCGTGGAGAGAATACATACGTTATCGGAATCGAAGGTAACTTCGATGATGCACAGACAGGAGTAAAGAAGATGTTCTCTGACGCAGCACTCGCAGAAGAAATGAACGAAGCAGGATACCAGTTCTCCTCCGCAAACTCTATCAACATCGGACGTCTTGTTCCACAGGTTGTTTACTATGTATACAGCTATGCTACATTATTAGCCCGCGGAGAAATCTCTGACGGAGAGCAGATTAACGTAGTTGTTCCAACAGGAAACTTTGGTAACATCTTAGCTTCTTACTATGCAAAACAGATGGGTATTCCAATCAATAAGTTTGTCTGTGCATCTAATAAGAACAAAGTATTATTTGATTTCTTTGAGACAGGGAAATATGATCGTAACAGAGAATTCTATGTTACAACATCTCCATCTATGGATATTCTGATCTCAAGTAACTTAGAGCGTATGATCTATAGAATCGCAGGAAATGATGCAAAACAGTGTGCCAAATTTATGGCAGCATTGACAAAAGACGGTGAATATGTGATCACAGATGCCATGAAAGCAGAATTATCTGAGTTCTTTGGAGCTTTTGGAAGTGAAGAAGAAACAGCAGTGAAGATCAAAGAAGTCTATGACAAAGAAGGATATGTGATGGATACACATACAGCAGTCGCAGCAGTTGCATATGACAAATACAAAGCAGCGACAGGAGATGACAAAACTCCAACAGTGATCGCTTCTACAGCAAGTCCATACAAATTCACAAGAAGTGTTATGGATGCGATCGATCCAAAATACGATACAATGGAAGAGTTTGAACTGATCGATGAATTATCCAAGATCGTGGATGTGGAAGTCAAGGAGACTCCGATCATCGATGCCAACAACGAGAACCGTGAGACTGGAGCCAACAGATACATGGTCAAGATCGCCGGAGGCCAGATGCTGGTAGACGGCAGTGATTACAACGGTCTCGAATGTGTGGCAAGAACCTCCTATGAGAAAGTAAACCAGACCGATATCGACGGTCTCTATGAAGTCTACTGGGCGGACGGGCAGAAGTTCAACCTGTACAATGCATCCATGGGCGGTGATCTGGCGGGACTGATCCAGATGCGTGACGGTAACAACGGCGAGAATTTCACCGGACAGGTGACCGCCACCGGCACGACGACCACGGCAGACGGCAAGACCCACGATACCGTAACCGTAAAAGTAACCAAGGCTTATCTGCAGGACCTGAATAAATGTAATCTGTCGGATCAGGGCGGTATCATCGATCTGGGCAATCAGGAATTCTATTATGATTCCTGGGAATATACCTGCGAATATGATGCGAACGGCAACGCCACTTATACGTATACTTTTACCTTATCGGACAGTGAGAAGAATCCCCGGGGAATTACCAATGACCGTGTAGGGAAAAAGGCAGAGATCGGTACCGACCTGTCCTATCAGGGCATCCCTTATTACATGAACCAGATGAATGAGTGGATCCGTACCTTCTCTCAGAAATTCAACGATATTCTCACCTCCGGCTACAGCGGAAACGGAGATCCCGGCGTGAAGATGTTCACCGGCAATAAGGCAACCAGCAGTGAGCAGTTTCTGTTGGATGATGCAGCCAAGAGATATGACAAGCAGGAGAAGAAAAACAGTAAAGTTACGGTAAAAGTCAACGATGACAGCTACTATCGTCTGACAGCGGAGAATTTCGATATTCTGGATGCCATGGAGCAGGATCCCAGCCTGATGGCAAACCGAAAAAATGCATCTGACGGTGTGGAACAGAATGACCTGCTGAACGATCTGAAGAATCTTGCCACAGATAAGAGCAAGATGAGCTTCCGCGGATGTAATGCTTCCGAATTTTTACAGTGTATCTTATCGGATGTGGCATTGAATGCTTCCAGAGCCAATACTTTCTATGCAAGCTTTAAAGACATTTCCAATACCATCGACAACCAGAGAATCTCCATCTCCGGTGTGGATGAGGATGAAGAAGCTGTGAATCTGGTAAAATACCAGAATGGATATAATCTGGCATCCAAGATGATCCAGACACTGACGGAGATTTATGACAGACTGATTCTGGAGACCGGAGTCTAAACTAGAAAGGAGGCAGCTATTCGGATTCCCACATATGTTCGCAAAAACGCACGTATCCGTGCTTTCTCGCTGCTACGCAGCTAATTTTGCTCACGTGTGTGGTGACTCTATTCGAGTCACCATTCGAATCAGAAAACTGTTACTTATATGCAAGCATAACATACCAGTTATTCTGATTTTTAGAATCCTGAATAGTTACGGAGAAAATGAGAATTACGAACAAGATCATGCAGCGTAATAATCTGTCCAATATCAATACGAACAAAGTATATCAGGATAAGCTGAGCACCCAGATGTCTACCCAGAAGAAGGTCAGCCGTCCTTCCGATGATCCTGTGGTATCCATCCGTGCCCTGCGTTTACGCAGCAATGTGACCGAGGTGACGCAGTATTACAGCAAGAACATTCCGGATGCGGAGAGCTGGCTGGACGTAACCGAGGATGCACTGAAGAACCTGACAGAGATCATCACGAATATGATCAAACAGTGCACCAAGGCATCTAACGGAGATCTGAAATCCGCAGACCGCCAGATCATTCTGGAACAGCTGAAAGCCCTGGGAGATGAAGTGTACAGCACCGGCGATGCAGACTATGCGGGCCGTTATGTGTTTACCGGATATCGTACCGATACTTCTCTGAGTTTTGATAAAGAATACAATACGAAATATGAGATCACCGAGCAGCTGGACAACAGCTCCATCACACAGCTGACAAAGGTGAATACCGGAAAACTGCTGGATATTACGGCGAATAACTATAATGATCAGAATCAGGACTACAAGGATATTACGGAAAATTCAGTCAGCTCCATAGATGTGTATCGTATCCGGCTGGCTTATGATGACTGTAAAGAGGGGGGCAATGTCAAGATCAAATTCGGTACCACCGAACTGTCTACAGCGGATACCATTAGAGCGACAACATCTACCGCGAATCCCGATCCATATACAGACATCAAAAAATATCCGAACGGTGCAATCTATGTGGCAGATACCGGAGAACTGCTGATTGGAAAAGACCTTTACAATCAAATGATGGCCTGCAAGGATGATCCTGCAACTTCCGATAAAAATGAAGGTGAGATTCAGATAACTTATGAAAAGGATCACTGGGTCAAGGGTGATCTGAGACCCGAGCATTATTTTGCATGTACCAGTACCGATGCAGACGGAAAAGTAACGGATTATAACAAGTCCTATCTTGACGGCAAGAGCGAAAAACAGGTCATCGAATATGATGTAGGTTTCAACCAGACCATTCAGGTGAATTCCACTGCAGATGAGTGCTTCCAGCACGGTATCGGACGTACGGTGGACGATCTGGTACAGGCCATGCAGGATGTGGTGGATCTGGAGAATGTGAAGACCAAGATCGAGGGACTGCAGGAGACTGCTACCGGTACGGATGCAGAGACCCTGACGAAGCAGATGGAAGCAGTAGAAAAAGCACTGACTCTGGCAAAGGACAAATGCCAGAAGATGTTCGAAAGCGGCATTACTACGTTCCAGGGATATCTGGATGATGCCAACCTGTGCGTTACCAACTGCGGTACCAGAAGCAGCAAACTGGAACTGATCGATAACCGCATGAAGAGCCAGAAGACCACTTTTGAGACCTTAAAGAGTGAAAACGAGGATATCGATGTTACCGAGACCGTCATTGATCTGAAGAGTGCGGAAATGACCTATGAAGCGGCACTGATGGCTACCGGTAAAGTAATGCAGACCACACTGTTGAATTTCATCTAGAACAACAGGTTACGGAAAGGCGTAGGTATTTTATGAAGATCAATACAAAATTTTTTGGAGAAGTTGAGATTGCGGATGACAAGATCATCACTTTTGACAAAGGTATTATCGGATTCCCGGAACTGAAGCATTTTACCATGCTCCACGATGAGGAGAAGGGCAGCAACGTAGGAATCCGCTATTTACAGTCTCTGGAAGAACCCGGATTCGCCATGCCGGTCATGGATCCGCTGCTGGTCAACCCTCAGTATGATCCGGAAGTGGATGACGAACTGCTCACTAGTGTAGGCAATCTGACTCCGGAGAACATTCTGGTCATGGTTACTGTGACGGTGCCTGCTGAAGATGACGGTGAACCTGCAGGGTCCCTTTGTGATCAACGTGGAAGAACGCAAGGCCTGCCAGATCATCCTTGAGGGAGATAAATACCCGGTAAAATATCCGGTATACGACATCCTGAAATCCGGAAAGGCGGGTGAGTAAGATGCTGGCATTGTCCCGTAAAAAGAACGAAGCAATCGTCATCAACAACGATATCGAGATCACCGTTCTGGAGGTCAAAGGTGATCAGGTCAAGATCGGCATCACCGCACCCAAGGAAGTGCCCATCTACCGCAAGGAAGTCTACCTCCAGATCCAGGAGGCCAACAAGGCCGCTGTGGATGCCGAAGGTATGGCAGCACTGAAGAACCTGTTGGGGTAAAAATAGCTTTTATCCATTGTTGAAAAATAAGGGCACATTTTCCTAAAACTGTAAATATACGCATTGATACACCTTCGGAAAAAAGAACTTGAAAAGACGATAGGGTTATGCTATAGTTACAACATCTAAAGAATTCTTTATGACAATTTCTGACAATATCTTTTGTGTGTATTTCGGGCTTTTCGCCAAAAATTCAAACAAAATGACAAAACATAAGCAGGCGGAAAGGGAAATAGTGCATGGAACGGTTTCAGTTTTTCCTGCTTAGGTAAGTTTAGTGTGCTTAAGGGAGAAAAAATGAGGGAAAACAGAGAGAAAAATGACCTTGTTACAAAGAATTTCGAGACATTTCCAGATGTTGCTGCAGACATTATTAATGCGTTGCTGCATAATGGAAAGCTTGTTGTGACCAAAGAAAATCTGTTGCCGGCACCGACGGAAAGTATTTATACGAGCGGAGAAAACAGGCTGCGAAACCAGTTACAGGATGTGGTGAAATACGAGATGGCAGGGGAACGGATCAGGGCACAATATATGATTGCCAACCAGACAACCACGGATGCTAAAATCGTATTGCGTAAGGCTGGTTATACCGGAGGGGGATACAGGGAGCAGTATGAAGGAAAAACAATAGATACCTTCCCTATTATAGAAATGATACTATACTGGGGAAGGGAGCATTGGGAGAAACAACCGGGAATCCATGAATTATGCTGTGGAAAAGTGCCGGAAGAACTTCGAAAATATGTGGATGATATCAAGGTACATATCTGGGAAATGCGTTACCTGCCCCAAGAGGTGCGGGAGAGATTTCACAGCGATATGAGAATTGTGCTGGATTATCTGGCAGAGGGCAATAATCTTCGTTCCGACCAGAAGGTGGTACACAAAGCGGCATTGATCAGAATGATCAATGTATTATCCGGTGAAGAGGATTCCACAACAGAATCTGCTATTTTAAAGGAAATGAATATCAGAGAGGAGGATGAGATCACTATGTGTGAATTATTTGAGCAATATGTAAGGATGGGAAAGCGAGAAGGGAGACAAGAAGGAAGACAGGAGGAACGGCAGAGTGGTATTAAGGCATTGATCATAACATGCATTGAATTGGGGGCGGATTATAATACTACGGCTGAGAAAGTAAAGACTCGATTTCAACTGTCAGAAGAAAGCGTTACAGAGAATATGAACCTGTATTGGAATTAGAAAATAGAAAAATAGGAAATTAGGCATAGGAGGTGCAAATTTTTGCATCTTCTATTAATTTTTCGGGAGAATTTACCGATACAGTCCTTAGAGAAGCAAGGTCGTGCGCCCACGGAAGGCGCCTGTTTATCACACGGAGGTGACCATTATGACCATAGAACCGATTTCCAGTGTCATGACAGTGCAGGCACAGAATACAGCCGCTGCCAGGAACACTGCGACAAAAGTAACTACAGAGGAGAATCCCTCAGAATACAATCCTGCCAATGTAAAAGCAGCAGATAAACTTGACCAGACCACCGCAGTTGTTGAAAATGCGCAGAGCAAGGATCAGAATAATACTTCTGCCGATGCTAATAGCGAACAGCAACAGCAGGTGACCAACGAGCAGATCAAGAAAGCAGTAGAGAAGCTGAATAAGAACATGATGTCCCATTCAGAAGCTGTTTTCGGTATTCATGAGGCGACAAACCGCATAACGATCAAAATCATAGACAAGGATACCAAGAAAGTCATCAAAGAGCTTCCACCTGAGAAGACTTTGGACATGATCGCCAAAGTATGGGAGATGGCAGGCATCCTGGTGGATGAGAAGAGATAGGAGGATACCAATATGGCATCATCAACAATGAGATTATCCGGACTGATCTCCGGTATGGACACAGAGAGCATTATCCAGCAGCTGGTGTCTGCGAAGCAGACCAAGGTGGACGATGCGAAAAAGGCACAGACCAAACAGGAATGGAAGCAGACCGCATGGAAAGAGCTGAATACCAAGATTAAAAATCTGCAGTCCAAGTTTGTTAATAATATGCGTTTTGAATCCGCATATAGCAAGAGAGTGACCAAAGTATCCGACAGCAATGCAGTCAGTGTCATCACCGGTGATGGCGCAATGACCGGTGTACAGAACCTCAAGGTATCACAGCTGGCCAAGACCGCCTATATGACCGGCGGCAAGCTGACCTTAAAGGATAATGTCACTGCGGATACCAAGCTGAATGCATTGACAAAATTGTCTGATCTGGGGATCAAGGGCAGTGATGGCAGCACCGTGGCCGGCATTACCACCGGAGACGATACAACTCTTAAGATCAAGAACGGTGATACAAGCGTAGAACTGAATATTACCAAAGATACCACGATCTCTGATGTACTGTCCAAATTGAAGGAAGCCGGACTGAATGCAAACTTCGATACCACCCAGCAGAGATTCTATATCAGTGCAAAGGACTCCGGCGATGCCGGTAATTTCTCTATTACGGCAACCGGAACCGGTGCCGATGACCTGCTGAAGGGGCTGGGTATTACAGATGCCAACTATATCAAAGGGCAGGATTCTGTGATCACACTGAACAACACAGAGTATACCAGCAACTCCAATGTATTTTCCATCAATGGTCTGACCATTACAGCACTGAAAGAGACCGGAGCAGATGAAGAGATCACCCTGACCACACAGGATGACGTAGATGGTATCTACGATATGATCAAGAGCTTCCTGAAGGAATATAATACCCTGATCAACGAGATGGACAAGCTTTATAATGCGGATTCCGCCAGAGGATATGAGCCTCTGACCGACGATGAGAAGGATGCCATGTCCGATACCGAAGTAGAGAAGTATGAGACCAAGATTAAGGATGCCCTGCTCCGCAGAGACAGCAATCTGTCTACCGTAAGCTCTGCCTTAAAAGAAATCATGGCAGGCAGTGTGGAAGTAAACGGCAAGAACATGTATCTCAGCGATTTCGGTATTGAGACTTTGAGCTACTTTACCGCAGCGGAGAATGAGAAGAATGCCTACCACATTGATGGAGATGCAGATGACTCCAGCACCTCCGGTAATGCAGACAAGCTTAAGAGTATGATCAGCAGTGATCCCGATACGGTCGTAAGCTTTTTCTCTGGAATGTTCAAGAATTTATATACTAAAATGAGCGATCTCTCCAAGTCTGTAGAAGGTTATCGTACCTACGGTAATTTTTATGATGACAAAAAGATGAAATCGGATTATGATGATTATACAAGCAAGATCAAAGACTTGGAAGATAAGCTGAACGATTATGAAGACAAGTGGTATTCCAAGTTCTCCAAAATGGAGACGGCACTGGCAAAGCTGCAGAGCAATTCCAGCGCGGTGACCAGCTTGTTAGGAGGATCATGATATGGCATTACCCGGTGCTTAT
>OHSJ01000645.1_pt1 | contig 13428 bp, 5 predicted proteins | sample 1578561 | NCBI WGS metagenome assembly OHSJ01 (sample SAMEA3879571, study PRJEB24766) | human gut metagenome | biome: human-associated habitat; feature: feces | place: USA | collected 1985/1987 | reverse complement strand
AGCCTTACCGCGCCCGCCGTATGCGAACTTGAAGGACCAATCATTACAGGCCCGATAATATCTATAATATTCATACTGCTCCTTTATTCTTCACTTGCCAGTGAGCGGTGCCCCAACGCCACGCACAATTCGTCAAGGTTCAGCACGCCCACCGCCATATATATGGCAACGCACAAATGCTCGCCGCTGCGGGCAATGCCTATTTTGCCGCCCACGTTAAAGCCTGCCGCCTTCGTAACAAGCTGCTCCAAAGCAGCGTGGGCAGCGCCCGCAACCGCGCCCGCGCCGACGTGGGTTTCCGTAACAATGCCCTGACGCTGCGCCGCAACAACGGCACGCTCCACAATTTTAACAACACTCGGCATAAATTCGCCGCCAAAATCAACCGCCGTGCTGCGGATGCCCTTTGCCGCCAGCTGCTCTTTAATGCGCTGCTCCTCTGTGCGGTTTTCGGTAACGGCAATGCGCAGTGCCGCACGCCCTATTTCAATGCTCGTCAGTTTCTGTTCTGCCATGGTCAATCTTCCTCCACCATTTCCGGTTTTTTAATAGGTGTTTTGTCAAACACGGCTACAATAAGGAACACGATAATGCACAGCAGCCATTCAAAATAAATTACATGCTGCAAAACATGCAGTGCCGGTACAAACTCCCATACCACAAGACCCAAAAGCCCGGCAAGAGTAGTCCAGAACGCGCTGCTGCGGCGGCACAAACCGGGCGCAAACACCGTAAACAAAAATACGCAGGTCAGCGCCGTCGTCATCGAAAGCCCTGCCACCATGGTTTTTAAAATACCGGCAGCGTTAAAAGCAAACCATAAGGTTATAATGCCAACCGCCAAAATAGTCAGGCGGTTAATTTTAACAAAGTGGTCGTCCGTTACGGACGGATTAATAAAGCGTTTGTAAATATCCTGGCTGAACAGCGTACCTGCGCCCAGAAGAATTGTGCAGGCGGTAGATACGTCCGCAGCCCACAGCGCCGCAAGCGTTGTGCCAGAAGCAATGGGGTCAAGCGCCATAACAACTTTAGGCAAAGCAAGCGTTGCCGAAATTTCCGGGAACTGCACCTTGCCGATAATGCCTAAAAGCGCGCACAAAAAGCCTACCGGGAAAATTAAAAGGCCGCCAAGAATAAAGCCGTTGCGCGCGGTTTTGGCGTCACGCGCGCCGCAGGCAATCTGCACAGGGCCCTGCGCCGTAATGGCCTGCGTAATCATAACAATAAACCAGCCGATAATAACGGCCAGCGGAATGCCTGCAAACGGGTCAAACCAGTCAAGCCCGGCCGGAAGCTGCGCCGCAATGGCATCAAGCCCGCCGCTGTGCTCCACCGCTGCCACGCAGGAATATAAAATGCCCACGTAAATTAAAACAACGCTGACGATATTGGACAAACCGCTCGACCACAAGCCGCCGATAAGCGTAATGCCGATAAATACCACCGCGCTTACAATCATGCCGCCGCGGAACGAGAAATATTCGGGCAGAAGCGAAGCCAGAATCGCGCCGCCGGCGAGATACTGAAGCGCCGTAATAACGGACATGATAATTACAAGCCCAACCGCGCTGATAACGCGGCCTTTGGTATCGTAATATTTTTCAAAAAATTCCGGAATGGTGGAAACCTTCATGGCACGCAGCTTGCCCGCCGCCACAAGGCCCATAATAATGGCGCCCGCGCTCCATGCCGCGTTGTACCAGCCAGCTGCCATGCCAACCTTGTAAGCGTTTTCGGCAACGCCAACGGTAGAAGCCGCACCAACGGCAAGGCCCGTAATATTAACGGCAATCAGCACCGGGCCAAGTTTGCGCCCTGCAAAAAGATACTCCGCAGAGCCTTTATCCGCCCTGCTTTTAACGTAAAAACTTATTGCGAACAAAAGCGCAATATACACAACAACAATAATCAACTGAACATTCATCCTGCTGCACTACCTTTCTTCACAAAAAATCCGCTCTAAGCTACAATACTACCCTCCTGCTTTTAAAATTAGTTATATTATATCAACAATTTTTATTAAAGAAAAGTAAAAACTCTGCCCCTGCAGTTTAAAATTTTGTAAAAAATTTAACTAAACAGCCCCTTTAACAAGGATTTTGCGCTTTTGTGGCGAATATTTAAAAGATTGCAGAGTGAATTAAATTTACAGCCCCGCGCTGCGGCTTTAATTCACATTGCAAACGGAAGGAGGGACCGCCAATGTACAGAATTATGAAAAGCACCAATAACGGCATGGACGAACTGGAACTGGACAGCCTGGAAAAAGGCTGCTGGATAGACATCGTCAGTCCCTCACCCGAAGAACTGCACGAAGTGGCGGACGCCACCGGCATTCAGATGGACTTTTTAAGCGCCGCGCTTGACGATGAAGAAAAATCCCGTATCGAAACCGAAGACGACCAGATACTGACCCTTATCGACATCCCTGTGCTGCGCAGCAACAAGGATTACGACACCTTGCCGCTCGGCATTATCGTATCGGCAGATTACATTGTAACCGTTTGCCTGGAGCCTAACGCCGTTATCGCCGATTTTTCTTCCTACAACTATAAAATGTTCAGCACTTTTAAAAAGACGCGCTTTCTCTTTCAGATACTCTATAAATCGGCAACATTATATCTGAAATACATCCGCATTATTATCAAACGCACTGATGAACTGGAACAGCACCTGCGCAAATCTATGGAAAACAGCGAACTTTTTAACATGCTGGACCTGCAAAAATCCTTAACATACTTTACAACCTCCCTGCGCAGCAACTACATTGTAACCGAAAAACTGCTGCGCCTGCGCTCCACCAACCAGAGCGCACACCTCATCAAGCTGTATGAAGAAGACGAGGATTTGCTGGAGGACGTTATCATTGAATACAAGCAGGCTATTGAAATGGTTGAAATGTACAGCCACATTTTAAACAGCATGATGGAAGTGTTCGCCTCCATCATCAGCAACAACCTGAACCTTGTAATGAAGTTTCTGGCATCTGTAACGATTATACTGGCCATACCAACCACCATCGGCGGTTTATGGGGCATGAACGTGCCCGTGCCGCTTTCTGACAGCCCGTACGGATTTCTTGTAATAGGCGGCACCTCGCTTCTGGTTGCCGGGATTACCGGCTACTGGCTGTGGAAACGCCGCATGTTTTAAGGAGCAGCAATGAGCAAAATTTTAGCGGAACAGTTACTTGCAGGCATTATACTTGCCGACAACGACAACAGAGAATACATTTACCTGCCCGGCGGCGAAGTTGGCAGCGAAGACCCGCACTGCGTATTTGAAAAAAACGGTGAGCGCGCCGGCGACCTGCCTCTTGAAGAAGCAGTAGAACTTGCCAAACGCCTGCACCTATCTCCGGGACGCCATCCGGAGCTTGGCTCAAGGGCGTGGTGAAGGAATGCTGCCTGAGTAAAACCAGCAGTGCAGCTGCCCGGCTTTACATTTTACTAAAAACTTTTTGAATACTACAAAAAACACCTGTGGAAATATCCACAGGTGTTTTTATTTAACACACTACTTTTAAATCTCCATGCCGCCGTCTACAAAGTTTACTTCTGCTTTGCGTTCACGGAAGTCTTTATTGCGGTCAAACGGAGCGTCGTTAAAGAGGTAGTTCCAATGCGAAGACGGGTCATTATCCAGCTCAAACGGCGAATATACAAGGCTTATATCATAACCAAGGTTATTGGGGTTAAATAAGCCATTAATATTACTGCCAAGAATCTGCTGGGAATACAGCCAGTTGCCGGAATTTGCCATGGCGTCATCAGCCACGCCCTGGATTAAGCCGTTATTGTTATTAAATGCGCCAAAACCATCCGGTGCAGAAATTGCGCCAATAGCAATAAGCGCTTTAATGTCATCCGCAGTAATCTGATGTAACTCGCCATAATGTTTAGCACTGAAATACTGGTTTACAAGGTGCTGGTCTACAACCGTTACTTTGGTTAAGAATACGCTTAACATCGGCAAGGTTGAACCGTTATAAATCTTCCAGCCGTTTGCGCCAAAGGTAAAGTCATCATAAGTACCTTCTTGCAGCCACGTATCAGAACCATCAATTACATAACCGTATTCAGCCGCATTTCCGTTACCAATTAATTTATCAGCAACACCGTAAACATATTGTACAGTATCGCTGTTTGTGCCAACAAGATTGCCAGTAGAAACTGAGTTGCCGTTAACTTCACTTGTTGTGTTATAGGCATTGCTTAATGTACCGCTGTTATCACCAACCAAGCCGCCAACATTTGTGCCGCCTTCGATAGCAGCATTTTGGTTGCTTCCCGGTTTAACCATTACAGTGTTAAATACCTGGGCGATTGTACCGCTGTTGCTTCCTGCAATGCCGCCAACATTTGTGCTGCCGCTTGCATTGATTGCACCGGTGTTATAACCTGCGGTTAAGCTGCCTTTTTTACCACCCATTGCAGTTTCATCAGCATTGTTACCGATAAGGCCGCCGATGTTAGAACCTGTATCAACTTGAAATTCATATTCACCGTTTTGGTTATTATAAATATAAGTCCCTACATTAATAACACCGTTGTTGTAAATTTTGTATTTGTAATAACTGTCAGCGTCGTCACGGCCGCCGGTAATATTACCTGTATTCACACCAATTAAACCGCCGACGTTATTCATTCCTATTACCTGCCCGTCAACTTCGTTTTTAAGGCTGGATGTACTTATATTACCTGTATTAACACCAAAAATACCACCGGTTCCATTACCGCCATTGCCTATAACTGTACCGTTATTTGTAAGTTTGGAATTAGTAATATTAGCATTATTTACTGCAAAAATACCGCCTGCGCCGCCACCAGTTGCAAACACAGTACCTGTGTTGGAAGCTTCAACACCATTTAAAGGATCATTATTTACTGCATTATTCTTCCCAGCAACGCCACCAACATAGTCTTTACCTGTTACATTACCGCTGTTGCCTGCCATATCTTTTAAAGTACCGTTGTTTTCACCTACAATGCCACCGACATAAGTTGCGCCATCAGCATTTACATCTGCCGTATTAGTAGCATTATTAATAATGCCTTTTTCAGTATTTTCACCGGCAATACCGCCAAAGAATTCAGCATCAGCAGTACTATCTTTAACATTAAGTTCAACATCGTTGTTAGCATTGGTAATAATGCCGCTGTTGCTGCCTGCAACACCGCCAACATACTGCTGCCCGGTAATTGTGCCGCGGTTAATAAGGTTAACGGTTTTGTCCGTTTCTTCATTACCAGTAGTTATAGTACCGGCATTGCTGCCTGCAATACCGCCGACATTCTTATTACCGGTAATAGTGCCGTTGTTGCGTCCGTTGGTTACATTGCCACGGTTATCGCCTATAAGCCCACCGACATTATTAGTACCTTCAACGCCGGTTGCATTAACAACGTTTTCAACTTTTTTGCCTTTAGCATTTGTGCCGATAATACCGCCGACATTATCCTTGCCGCTGACGATACTTTCGTTATACCCACTGTACATATTGCCGTTGTTTGTGCCGATGATGCCGCCAATATTGCTGCTATTGGTTGCACCGCCGTTGGTAACGCCAAGGCTATCAACATATTGTACATTGCCCTTTTCTGTATTAACGCCAACTACACCGCCAAGACCAGCACTTGTACCACCGGTAACATTTGTACCTACTGTTACTGCGCTGTCGCTGAAGCTGTTAGCTATGCCGCCATTATTTGTGCCAACCAAACCACCTGCAACAGCAGTGGAACTGCCTGCAATAACACTGCCGGTGCTTTCAACATCGTAAATGCCGTTAGTCAATACACCGTCATTAGTGCTGCCGGTAGTCTCATTTTTACTAAAACTACCGCTGTTATTAACGCCAACAATGCCGCCTGCATTGCCATTATTTTCAGTAACGGTTACAGTGTTGCCAAAGGTTACAATGCCTTCAATGCGTCCGTTGTTCTTGCCTGCAACGGCACCGGCAGTTGTTGTACCGGTAAATGTACCGCTGTAAATGTTAACGTCTTTAACAACGCCACCTTCGCCGACAGTACTGAAAATACCTGCATTAGCAGTATTTTGTCCATTAAACTTATCAACAGTTAAACCAATAATGCGGTTGCCACGTCCGTCAAAAGTACCGGTAAAACCATTAGCACTATTAGTACCAATAGCCTCATAACCACTTACATCACTGGCATTGATGTCATTTTTTAAGGCAAAATTATAACCGAGAATACCGGTATCATTTATATGTTCATTATAATAAGTTTGAATATTTTTAAGCTGCTCGCCGCTGCTTACCCAGATATGTGTAATATCTCTACCGCTACTTGTATCTGCACCATTTACTTTTACTTTTAAATCAGTAAGCGCACCAGCAAATGTATTATTATTATCTATGTCAAACTTATCAAGGTCAAAAGAATCACCCTGCCACATATCAACGGTAATTTTAGCATCATCAGTACCGTTAAATTTAATAGCGTTGTTTCCACTAAATTGATCTAAAAAGTCATGCAAAGTTTTAACTGCCTTTGTATTGTCATGATTATTTTGCACCTGACCGATATTACTAATATCGAGTACAATTTCTTTATCCGCACCGGCTTTTAAAGATAATCCGCCGCCAATACTTAAATCACTGTCAACATAAACATCGCCCGTGCCGGTTACAGTTAAATCGCCGCCGGTAGTAATAAGCCCCTGTTCCTTATTGCCGTAGTATAGGTTAACGTTGCCGCCGATATATTGCTTGTTGCCATTTTCATCCAAAATTGGATCGTCATTATCGTCAACAACGAGTTTAGTTTTTGCAATAATTGTAATATTACCATCAACATCAGAAGCACCAGTAGTATGTGCAAAGCGATCAGCAATATCACTCATAACCTCTTTTTCATCGCCAATATCTAAACCAGGTTTCCAACCTTGTACTGCTTGATCTTCAATTCCAGATACTACAACAGAACTACCTTGCTCAGCAGATGTTAAAGTGCCGTATACATCAACATCACCAGCATTAATATTAATGTTGCCTGCGCCATCAACCTTAATCTTATCTAATGTATCGCTGGTTGCCCCATTAGCAGTATTGCCTGTTGCTGTTACATCGCCATAAATGGTTACTTTGCCGTCCGTTGTAATATTAACGGCAGAACCGTAAATATCGGCTGCGCTGCCAAGCCCAATATCATTAGTACCGCCATTAAGGTTAAGCGCGCCATCTGCATAAATTGTGCCGCCAAAATAGCCGCTGCCGCCACTGGTATTAACTTTATCAAGTGTTAAACCAGCACCATAAACAACAAGACCTGCCGCATTGCTGATGCCCAAAGCAGACCAATCATATGTTAATGCAGTTAAATTGTTATCCGTCAAATACTCGTCATCTGCTTTAATAATAGTCAATAATGGGTCATAAGCAGTGCCATATTGGATTGAATCAATACCATTCATTGCATTAGGATTTCCGGATTCACCGCTAAAATAGTCTTCCGCTTTAGGCAAGAAAGCATTTAAAATAGGAGTATTGCCACCATAGATACGCCAAGCACCAGTATCAGTATCAGTGCTTTCAATTTGTTGTAACTCCCCAGCTTCTGTTGTTATACCTTCAACACTTCCATAAATCTTGCCACCTTCTTGCTGAGTAAAAGTTAAGGAATGATGTGTACCGTCATTCTCATAATAATGATATTGTTTTAAATCAGACTTTTCATCAAAATCTATTGCTTTATTGGAATTATCACTATTACCACTTAATTCAGTAAATAATGGCTTACCATCTTCATCCTTCTGCGGTCTAATATAATAAGCATTGCTAACATTCAACCTATTACCAATAGTATTACTGCCATAAATGCTGCCAATACCATTACCATCATCAATGAACAAATTGCCGGTTGTATAAACATTTGTTATAGTAACACTGGCATTGCCTTGGTTTTCATCCTGAATATGACCTAAAATACCGCCTAAAGTATTATTACCTGCATTTGCAACATTTGAGTCTTTAAAACTACGCAATGTACCAAGATTATAGGCATTATTTATCTCAATGGCACTATTATCGCTTGCCGCACCGGCAATACCGCCGACCTGACTTGAAGCATTATTTTTATTTAAAACAGTTATATTACCGGTGTTAAAAGCATTTTCTATTTTCCCTTGAGCCATCCAGCCGGCAATGCCGCCGACTACATTATAACCGTTATAAATAGCACCGTTATTATAAGCCTTTTCTACTGTACCGGAAAGACGTCCAACAATGCCGCCGACATGACGTCCAAAATAATTAAATTCACTATCGCCAATCTGACCTTTGTTATAAACATCATAAAGATAAACTTTCGCTCCTGAAAGTTCTGTTGTATCGCCAACTATACCACCCATATTCAAGGCATCAATACTGCTGCCTTGCTGCGATTGACGCGTTGTACGCAAATAACCAAGATTGTACGATGCAGCTATTTCGCCATTATACATCATGCCTGCTACGCCACCAACACCGGTATAACCAAGTACATCACCGGTATTATAGCTGTTAGAAACAGCGGCTTTCGTTACATCAATTTTACCATCTTCATCTTTTAAATTATCAGTTTTGCTGCGGTCAATTTTACCAACCACGCCACCTACATTAGCGGCTTTTTGCCACTCTTCAACATTTGTGGGGTCACCAGGTTCATCAGTATGTACCGTGCCACGGTTTGCACTGCCGGTAACTTTTGCACCATTCCCCTCCATATAACCAACAATGCCGCCAATATTGCCTATAATAAAACTTTCATTAGCATCGCCAGTTATCGGACGTACGGTTTCTCTTACAAAATTACCACCATAACGAGCACCGGTAGCCATAATGTTGCCGCCGTCATTAATACCTTTATTGATAGTACCTGTACCACTAAAATATCCGGCTATGCCGCCTACGTTATGCGCTCCGCGTACAGAGTTTTCTTTATTTGTTGCATTAGTAATATTAGTATTAACAGCACTGCCAACAACACCGCCAACGTTACCGGCTCTATAAATATTGATGTCATCACCAGTTTCTCCGATGGTTTCAGTGCTAACATCTCCGCTGTTTTCAACATTGGTTATAGTACTATTAGAAGAAATACCTACAATACCGCCGACATTGGCTACATTCACATTTTCTGAACGCACACTATTATATTCCGCACTATGATAATTATATTTGCCGTTACTATTTCCGTAATTATCAACAGAATACCATGTTGCTAATACTGTACCGCTGTTTTCGGCATTTTGCACGGTACTGCCTTCCATATTGCCGACTATGCCACCTACGTTGTAAGCACCGGTTACGTCAAGGCGGTTATAAACAAGGTTAGTCCCATCGCCGATAGTAGAGTTTGAAGCACTGCCAACCAAACCGCCTACATCATGACCACTGCTTGTTACAGCACCCAAATTATAACTGTTACCTATTAATTGACTATTGTTTAAAGAACCAATAAGCCCACCAACATCGTTGCCAGCATTACCATTTATTGTACCAGTATTAATAACGTTATTAACCTTACTTTTGTTAACTGAATTACCAGTTATAATACCAACAATGCCGCCAACCTGACTGTTTCCGGTTACAGAAGCACTATTTGTCGCATTACTTATAACAGTATTTTCGCCTATCGCGTTACCAACAATACCGCCGACACGATAATTGCCCGTAATGCTGCCACCAACAAGTGTTACATTATTTATAGTGGCACCATTAACTACACCAAATAAGCCTACATCTTCTTCATTAGATCTATTAATTGTTAAGCCAAAAATATTATAATCTAACCCATCAAATTTGCCGGTAAAAGCTTTATTTGTCTCCGTACCAATCTGTTTAAACCCGTCATTATTATTCCAAGATGAAGTTGCCGTCGCATCAATACTGTTTCTCAACGCATAGTTGCCGCCAAGATTAGTATCAATAGCTTGCAGTTGGTTAACATCTTCTACCCACATATAGCCTTTAATAGACTTTTCAACTTTTGAAAAAGCTATATCAGCAGGGTCACTGTTATCTATCGTCATTTCAGTAATCTTAAAAGTTTTTTCGTTATTGATAGTATCAGCATAACCATTTTGTTCATTATAAGCTTCGTAACCTAAAACGATGTTATCAGAATCAGTCGTCCTGATGTTTAATGTAGGTTCAGTAGTAGTATCTGTATTTTCAAAAATAATACGATCTGTGTCAAGTACAATACGGTCGCCGTCAAAAGTAACATTAGTTGCTGCATTAATATTGCCAAGGCTCATAAGTTCAGCATTGGCTGTTTTGCTAAAATCAATTAAATTATTGATATTAGAACCGTTAAAATTACTAAATTCATTTTCATTCAAATACTTATTCGATACATACAAGCTGCCGACATTTATCTGCGCACTGTTGCCAATTTGTACGCCTGCCGGGTTAACGATAAAAATATTACCGTTATTATTAGCATTAATGGTGCCATAAATTTGAGAAGCCGCACCACTGTTGACATAGTTTAAAGTATTAAAATCCTGCGGTCCTCTAAAATTAACGGTTGCACTACCACCAATATCAAAACTATCCCATTTTATAACACCATTATGGCTGTTTTGAATAATATTCATTTCAAGATTTCCAGCAGGATTAGTTCCTCCAGGACGCGCCCAATCTGGTATATCTATCTGCCCAGCCATAACCTCGCCACCACTCGGCAGCGTGCCGTTGCCAATTACGCTCGTTGCTGCGTGCAGCGGCAGAGTATACATTACGGCAGAACCTGCCAGCAGGCATATTAAAAGGTTTCGTTTAAGATTCTTTTTACTGTTCATTATATTTCCCTCCGTAAGTTTTTAAAGGAATTTTTAATGAGTTTATTACATATTTGTTAATATTAATTAGAACATTTTATAAAGCTGGAACCACAGCCTGCCGTCATGGTCATCGCGCTCTATGCGGTCGGGGCGAGCGTCAATCTTGCGGGCGTAATCAAGCTGGGCATACCAGTCGCCGGGTTTGGCGTAGCGTAAACCAACGCCCCAGCCTGCCAGGTGGTCCATGGTGCCATCGTATTTATTTTTAACGGCGCCGCTATCGATAAACACAGCTGCTTCCAAACCTTCAATGCCGGTTGCGCGGCGGATTTCAGCCGTTGCCAGGTAGCCAAGGTCGCCGTAGCCATCGCTTGCGCCATAGGCACGCACGCCGTTAATGCCGCCAAGGTAAAACTGTTCGCTGCCGTCAAGCGCGCGGCTTGCCATTTGCCCGCTGGCTTTAATGCGGTAATTCCAGTCGCCGTCATACCAAACGTTCAGCAAGTCACCGGTCAGTTTATGGTAGCCGCCGTCATAATAAGCATTCTGCCCTTCGGTATCAATATCGCCGTACCAGTAAATTAAGCTGTACTGCGTAAACTGGTTTACATTATACTGGCTGCCGCTGATGCCAACGTGCCATACATCCGCGTCTTTTTCGGTTTTCATGCGGCCTAATCCGTCTATGCTGAAACGCAGTTCATCTTCAATATCGCGGTGGTCGTAACCGTAAATAGCGGTAATGCGGTTGGCACGGTCGCGGTAAACAGGCGTCATGCCGTAAAGGCTGATGCCTTTGGATTTGCCGAGATTTGTATAAAAACTGTTAGTGCTCATTTCATAGCTGCTCTGGCTGTAAGCAATGCCAACCCGGGTACCACGGCTGCCAACCGGCAGTTCGTAGCGGATGCCGTAGTTTTTAACATCATGGCTGGAAAGCATACCGTTTAAAATAAATTTATCACCTATTTTACCGGGGTTGTTAATTTCGGTATTAAAGCCGTAGCGGTAACGCCCGCTCCAATAGCCGCCGCCGTTATCAACAAACACATAGTTATTCCAAACCGGCCTGCGCGTTGCTTCAACATCAAGGCTGGTTGTGCCCGGCTCGCCGCCCGGTTTTAAAACAGCGCGTGCCTGTACGCCCGGAAGGTCGTTAATGTTGTTAATGGCATCTTCCAGCTTGCTGTCGGTAATGGTGCTGCCCGGCTTTAAGCCGCTAAGGTAGTTATTCAGCACGCCGGTAGCAATATCGCTGTCATTCTGCGTAATATTTATTTTATCGTAATTGGCTACATACACTTTTATTTCAAGGCTGCCGCCGGCAACTTCCTGCGGCGGAACAACCGCCTGCGCAACCGTATAGCCGCATTCTTTGGCGTATGCCGTAATTTCTGCCGTTAAATTATTCAGTTCCGCAACTTTAACGCTGCGCTTTTGGTATTTGTTTAAAATTTCCTGAAGCCGTCCCACTTTATCCGGCAGTTCAAAGCCGGTAAGCTTAATGCTTTTAACATAAAAAGCAGGGTCATCTTTTGTGCCGGTGTTACCGGGACGGAATTCTCCGGATGGAGTTTCATCCCCACTGATAACATCCTGCTGACCGGTACGGTTGTACGGGTGCGGCGTAACAGCTTCCTTGTCAAAAGTAGGTATCGGCGACTGTGCTAAAGCGCTGCTTGCCACTAACAGGCACACTGCCGCCACCCCAACGGTTTTCTTCATAACTATCACTCCCCAAAAAATTATAAATACAAAAGTTCATCTTATTTTAATAACTTTACATTAATTGATATTAATATATTTTAAAATATTACATACTAATTCGTTAGAATAAATAAAAATCACTTCCCAAATATATTTTATCATGATTTAGCCATTTTTGTTTAACTTTTTTATGTTTTTTGGTAATATAATGCTTTTGAAAGGAGATGATATAATGAATTATGCAAGATGGGCTACTAAAGAGGAAATGTTAAAATTTCTCAAAGAAGTAGATATTAATTCAGATATCAAAAAATCAGGAATACCAATGGGATATGATAAAAATAAATTATATATTAAAGATGATAATTCTCATACTATTATTATTGGTGCTCCTGGTAGTGGTAAAACACAAGCTATTGTTTTTCCACTGGTTCAAAGTTTGGCTAAAAGAGGAGAATCAATGATTATTACTGACCCTAAGGGTGAGATATATGAAAATACTGCTAATATGCTTAGGGAAAGAGGATACAATATTGTTATTTTGAATTTTCGTAATCCTCAAAATGGTAATGCGTGGAATCCATTAGGACTTCCATATACTCTTTATAAGGAAGGCAATACTGATAAAGCTATAGAACTTTTGGATGATTTAGCTAAGAATATTTTGTATGATGAAAATTCAAAAGATCCTTATTGGGAAAATGCTGGAGCTGATTATTTTTCAGGTCTTGCTTTGGGACTTTTTGAAGATGCTAAACCAGAAGAAGTTAATTTAAATAGTATGAATTTAATGTCTAGTTTGGGTGAAGAAAGATTTGGTGGACCTAATAATAATTATATAAAAGAATATTTTAATGGTAAGGACCCTTCAAAACCTGCTTATATTAATGCTTCAGGAACGGTATTTACAGCTGAGGAAACTAA
>OHSJ01000630.1_pt1 | contig 13531 bp, 10 predicted proteins | sample 1578561 | NCBI WGS metagenome assembly OHSJ01 (sample SAMEA3879571, study PRJEB24766) | human gut metagenome | biome: human-associated habitat; feature: feces | place: USA | collected 1985/1987 | reverse complement strand
TCAGGGGCCAGTAACCGAGACCCTCTGCACCCGCCTTGCACCACCCGGCGGCTCTCTGCACGCAGAAGAAAATCGTTTTTTCCCCGTCAACGCATTTGCGCTTTGTTCAAAGTGGTTTCATTTTAGCAAAACCCGCCGCCCCTGTCAAGCAGTTTTGCTCACAATGAAAATGAAACGATTTCACATAAATAGCAGCATAAATTTTCAAAATTTGCGGGTGGATTCTTTGCTTTGTTAAGAATCTGCGAAGTTTTTGCAAAGTTCGCCTCGAAACGCTGGTTTCTGAAATGGCGTCGTGGTATGCTGTTTGCAACACAAGGAGGGATCCCCATGAAAGAAGTCAAGACCCCCAAAAAGCCATTGGCTATTTACTACGCCATTGTATTACTGGTGCTGATGCTGCTCAACTTCGTGCTCGTGCCGTGGATGAGCGAACGACAGGTAAAAGAAGTGGACTACGGCACCTTCATGTCTATGACCGAGGACAAAGACATCGGCCGGGTGGATGTGGAATCGAACCAGATCATCTTTACTGATAAAGACGAAAAGCAAATTTACAAGACCGGCCTGATGAACGACCCTGACCTGACCCAGCGCCTCTACGACGCAGGCGCACAGTTTTCCAGCGAGATTGTCGAGCAGGCTTCGCCGCTGATGAGCTTTCTGCTGAGCTTTGTGCTGCCCATCGTCCTCTTCGTCTGTCTGGGCAATTTCATGAACAAAAAGCTCATGGAAAAGGCCGGCGGCGCGAACTCAATGATGTTCGGCGGCGTGGGTAAGTCCAACGCCAAGGTCTACGTCCAGTCCACCCACGGCATCCGCTTTGCGGATGTGGCCGGTGAGGACGAAGCCAAGGAGAACCTGCAGGAGATCGTCAATTATCTGCACGACCCCAAGCAGTACGAGGAGATCGGTGCTTCCATGCCCAAGGGCATTCTGCTGGTAGGCCCTCCGGGCACCGGTAAGACCATGCTTGCCAAGGCCGTGGCAGGTGAATCCAACGTGCCCTTCTTCTCCATTTCCGGCTCGGATTTCGTGGAGATGTTCGTGGGCGTGGGCGCTTCGCGCGTGCGCGACCTTTTCGAGCAGGCCAAACAGAAAGCTCCCTGTATTCTTTTCATCGACGAAATCGACGCCATCGGCCGGGCCCGCGGTAAGAACGCCGGGTTCTCGGGCAATGACGAGCGGGAGAATACACTCAACCAGTTGCTGACCGAGATGGACGGTTTCCAGACCAATACGGGCGTGATCGTCCTGGCGGCGACTAACCGGGTTGATATTTTGGACAAGGCGCTGATGCGTGCCGGACGTTTCGACCGGCAGATCGAGGTGGGATTGCCCGACGTGAAGGAGCGCGAGGAGATTTTCGACGTGCATCTGCGTCCGTTGAAGCTCGATCCGGAGCTGGACCGTACTTTTCTGGCCAAGCAGACGCCCGGCTTTTCGGGTGCCGACATCGCCAATGTCTGCAACGAGGCGGCGTTGATCGCGGCCCGTCACAATAAGAAATATGTGTCGCGCGAGGATTTCCTGGCGGCGATCGACCGCATTATCGGCGGTCTGGAGCGTAAGAACAAGATCATTTCCGACGAAGAGAAGCGGGTGATTGCCTATCACGAGGCCGGACACGCTACGGTAAGCTGGATTTTGGAGAATGCCAGTCCGCTGATCAAGGTGACTATCATTCCGCGCGGCAAGTCGTTGGGCGCGGCCTGGTACCTGCCCGAAGAACGGCAGATCACCACGCGCGAGCAGATGATGGACGAGCTGGCTGCGATGCTCGGCGGCCGGGTGTCCGAGCAGATCAATTTCGGCGAGGTTTCGACCGGAGCGCTCAACGATCTGGAGCGGGCGACCAAGATGGCGTATGCCATGGTGGCTTATTACGGTATGAGCGAGAAGGTCGGGACGATCAGCTATTACGACTCTACGGGCCAGAGCGACATGGCGCTGACCAAGCCCTATTCCGAACTGACGGCCCAGCAGATCGACGCCGAGGCTAAAAATACCATTGCCGAAGCCTATGCGATGGCGGCGGAGGTACTCCGCAGCCATGCCGACGGTTTGAAGGAGCTGGCCGAACTGCTGTTGGAGCGCGAAGTGGTCTTTACGGAGGATGTGGAGCGTATCTTCGGTAAACGGAAAAAGGATATTCTGCGGGAACGGAAAGAGGCCGAGCAGAAGGCTTTGGCGGAGCGGAAAGCTGCATCTGGCGATGCGGAAGAGGCAGCCGGGAAAAAAGAGGTTGCGCCGGCCGAGTCCCGAAAGGACGAAGAAAAGATTTCCGGAACCGCCGCTTCCGCTGTGTCGGACGGAAAATCGTCGGCGGAAACGCCTGAAGTTTAACGAGGTTTACCCGAAAAAGGTTGAATTATGTCTGATAAAATGAGGAATCTTCTGGTGCGAACCTTGAGCGGTGCCGTCCTGACTGTCGTGGTAGTCGGAGCGGTGCTTTGGTCGCAGTGGAGTTTCGGAGTGCTGTTGCTGGCGATTCTCGTCGGCGGTATGTGGGAGTTTTACCGGATGGCCCGCCGGGAGGATATTTACCCTCTCAAATGGCTCGGACTGGTTACGGGTACGGCTCTTTTCGTGGCGAGTTTCCTGCTGGCGGTTTCTGCGGAGCAGGTGGCGTTGTTGCCGAGAGCGCTTTCCGTCCTCTTGTGGTTGTTGCCGGTTTTTATTTTGCTCATACCACTGATGTTCGTCTGTGAACTGTTCCTCAAGCGTGCCCGCCCCGCCGCCGATGTGGGGGCGACGCTCGGAGGCGTCTTTTATGTGGCCGTGCCTTTGTCGATGATGGCCTATCTGCCTCTGCTGACGGGGGAGGGTGGCTGGAATCCCTGGGTGATTTTGGCCTACATCTTCATTATTTGGGCCAACGACGTATTCGCCTACCTGGTGGGGGTCAGCGTCGGCCGACATCATCTTTACGAGCGAATTTCGCCCAACAAGTCGTGGGAGGGGTTCTTCGGCGGCATCGTCGGTGCGATCGCCATGGGTTGCCTTGCCGCATGGTGGCTCGACGGTAGCTATTGGCTGTGGTGCTGTTTAGCTGCGATCGCTGCCGTGAGCGGTGTGTTGGGCGATTTGATCGAGTCGATGTTCAAGCGTGCGGCCGGCGTGAAGGATTCGGGCAATATTCTGCCGGGGCACGGCGGCTGGCTCGACCGTTTCGATGCGCTCATTTTCTCGTTGCCGTTCGTGGTCGCTTATCTGGTATTGCTGCATATTTCATAAGAAAACTTACTATCCGAATATGAAAATAAACAAGGAAGGCTACAAGATTATCGGGCTGACAGGAGTCGTCTGTTTCCTGCTTTGGGCGCTGATGTACTATCTGATGTCGCGCCATGCCGAAGCGGGACTGCTCTGGTTCGGATCCATTCTGCTTGTGCTGTTTTGGTTCTTTATCGTGGCATTTTTCCGGGAGCCGCGGCGTGTGAAGATCCATGATGCGGAGTTGGTCTTCGCTCCGTGCGACGGCCGGGTCGTAGTGACCGAAATGGTGCACGAGAGCGAATACCTCGATCGGGAGATGCTGCAGATTTCGATCTTCATGTCGATTACCAACGTTCACATGAACTGGGTGCCGGTCGGAGGTACTGTGGAGTATTTCAAGTATCATCCGGGGCGTTTCCTGGTGGCGTGGCATCCCAAGTCCTCGACCGAGAACGAGCGGACGACGACCGTCGTGCGAACCCCCGACGGCAAGGAGGTGCTCTTCCGTCAGATTGCGGGTCTGATCGCCCGTCGTATCGTTTCCTATATGAAAGTCGGCTCGAAGGTGGAGCAAAATTCGGTTTGCGGGTTCATCAAGTTCGGCTCCCGCATTGACGTCTTTCTGCCGAAGGATACCGAACTGCTCGTGGAGATCGGGGATCCTGTCGTGGGATCGCAAACTCCCATCGCCCGGTTGAAGTAACTTATTGGCGGCGGTTTTCGCGTTGCGGTACGTATGAGTATTACACCTCAAACATTGCTTCGTTTTACGGTGGGGGCGGCCATTACGGCCGTCGTCCTCTTTTTGATGTGGTACTTCAGCTCCATCGTGATCTACATTCTGGTTTCGGCGGTGCTGGCCATTATGGGACGCCCGCTGGTAGCCCGGATATCCCGAGGTCGGATCGGGCGATGGCGTGTGCCGCGCTGGTGCGGAGCGCTCGTTACGCTGCTGGTGATCTGGATCGTTTTCGCGGTGATGTGCGGGCTTTTCGTGCCGCTGGTGACCAACAAGCTCTACCAGTTGGCGCACCTCGATTTTTCGACGGTGCTGACTTCTGTCGAGGAGCCGCTGCAGCGTATTCAGGATTATCTCACTCACTTCTTCTCGTTGCCCGAAACCCAGGTGTCGTTCAAGGACACGCTGATCTTGTTCCTGCAGTCGCTGATTAATTTCGACACGATCAATACGGCGTTTTCATCGGTGGTGAGTTTGGCCGTTTCGAGCGTGATCGCCTTTTTTTCGATTTCGTTCATCACGTTCTTTTTCCTGCGGGACGACGGACTTTTCTATGCGATGGTAACGGCACTTTTCCCGGATCGATACCAACAGAACGTGACGCATGCCCTCAATTCGGTTACAGTGCTTCTGTTCCGCTACTTTCGGGGGATTTTGGCCGAGAGCTTCCTGTTGATGTTGGCCGTATCGCTGGTGATGATGGCTTTCGGCATGAGGGCGCAGGATGCCTTTTTCATCGGTCTTATCATGGGGGTTATGAACGTCGTGCCATACGCCGGTCCGACCATCGGCGGTGCTGTTTCGGTCTGCATGGGTATCATCACCCCGATCGAAGGGATGTCGATCGGCCATACGATGCTGGTCATTGCAGGATCGCTGTTGATTTTGAAGGGGCTGGATGATTTCGTGCTGCAACCGACGCTCTACTCCGAGCGGGTCAAGGCGCAGCCGCTCGAGATATTTCTCGTGATCCTGATTGCAGGGTCGTTGGCCGGGGTGATAGGCATGCTGCTGGCCATACCGCTTTATACCGTGCTGCGGGTTTTCGCCAAGGAGTTTTTCTCCCAGATTTCCCTGGTGCGCAAGCTGACCGAAAAGATTTGAGGCTATGTCTGTCTGGATCGAAGGAGAGGTGATGCACGGACGGCAACTGGGCCGTGAGTTGGGATTTCCGACCGCCAATATGGAGGTTGCGGATGCGGATACGATCGAAAGCGGAGTGTATGAGTCCTATGTGGAGATCGACGGTGTGGAGTATAAGGCCATGTCGAATCTGGGGAGCAACCCCTCGGTGGGCGGAGGTCCCCGACATCTCGAAACTCATATTTTCGACTTCTCGGGCGATCTTTACGGTCGGAAACTCCGGGTCGAGCTGCGGCGTAAGATCCGCGACGAGCGCAAGTTCGATTCGCTGGAGGAGTTGCAGCGCCAGATCGAACGGGATCGCAGCTGTATTTTGAGTTCGGAGAATCGGCGGCGATGACCGTGCGGCGGTTTATGCCGTTTTTCGGCCGGAGGCCGTGTTTACCGCTTTGTGGCTTCGATTCCCTTCGGCGGGAGTCGGTGTCGCAATGCGGCCGACGAGAGCCGACGATTCGGCAAGAGATTATGTATAATTGATTAAATGATAAAAAGTATGTTTTTGGATTTGTCCCTGCCTTACAAAGTGGCCGATATGTCATTGGCCGAATGGGGCCGGAAAGAGATTGAGATTTCGGAGCACGAGATGCCCGGACTGATGGCCATACGCCGCAAGTACGGCCCGCAGAAACCGTTGAAGGGCGTGCGTATCATGGGGTCGCTGCATATGACGATTCAGACCGCCGTGTTGATCGAAACGCTGGTCGAGCTGGGCGCCGACGTGCGCTGGTGCTCGTGCAATATTTTTTCGACGCAGGACCATGCGGCGGCGGCCATCGCCGAAGCGGGGGTTCCCGTCTTTGCGTGGAAGGGCGAAACGCTGCCCGAGTACTGGTGGTGTACGGCGATGGCCATGTCGTTCCCCGGCGGGAAGGGCCCTCAGTTGATCGTCGATGACGGCGGCGATGCCACGTTGCTGATCCACAAAGGATACAAGGCCGAAAACGACGCTTCGACGCTGGATTACGAACCGTCGTCTTACGAGGAGGAGGTCATTCTCGATACGCTGAAGAAGATTCTGGCCGAAGATAACGGCAAATGGCACCGAACGGTAGCCGAGTGGCGGGGTGTGAGCGAAGAAACGACGACCGGCGTGCATCGCCTTTATCAGATGCAGGAGGCGGGCGAACTGCTCGTTCCTGCGATCAACGTGAACGACTCCTGCACCAAGTCGAAATTCGACAACCTGTACGGTTGCCGCGAGTCGCTGGCGGACGGTATCAAGCGGGCGACCGACGTGATGATTGCCGGCAAGGTGGTGGTCGTTTGCGGTTACGGCGATGTCGGCAAGGGCTGCGCCCGTTCGATGCGTTCGTACGGAGCCCGGGTCATCGTTACGGAGATCGACCCGATCTGCGCTTTGCAGGCCGCGATGGAGGGTTTCGAGGTGAAGACCGTCGAGAGTGCTCTGGCCGAGGGTAATATTTATGTGACCTGCACGGGAAACTGCGACATCATCACGCTCGAGCACATGCAGCGGATGCGCGATCAGGCCATCGTCTGCAACATCGGCCATTTCGATAACGAAATCCAGATGGCCCGTCTTGAGGCTTCGGATGCCGTGCGTACCAACATCAAACCGCAGGTGGATAAGTTCACCTTCCTCGACGGCCATTCGATCTTTATCCTGGCCGAAGGTCGCCTGGTGAATCTGGGGTGCGCTACGGGACATCCTTCGTTCGTGATGAGCAATTCGTTCACTAACCAGTGTCTGGCGCAGATCGAGTTGTGGCAGAAGAAACTGGAGGTGGGAGTGTATCGTCTTCCTAAACATCTGGACGAGGAGGTTGCCCGGCTGCATCTGGATAACCTCGGTGTGGAGCTTACGCAGCTTACGAAAAAACAGGCCGACTATATCGGCGTACCGGTCGAGGGTCCTTACAAGGCCGAGCATTATCGGTATTAAAAATAGATCGGGTTCCGTTCGGTGCCCGAAAATAAACCCGGCGTCAGTTTATCTGACGCCGGGTTTATTGTTTCGGGCTGCGGGCGATTGGTCGAGTAAGGTGCATCCGAAACAGGACGTACCGCTTGCTTTGCCTCCGGGGAAAGGAGGATAAAAAACGTCTTCGGAAAAATCCGAAGACGTTTTGAATGATCGGGTCGGTGGAATTAATAGCCGAACATCTCCTTTTGGCTCACGATCTGTACCGTGCCCAGCTTGCGCAGGTAATCCTGGTCGAGGTCTTTCAGGTCGCCGAGGATGCAATAGGTGTATTTGCGGTCCTTGATCCACTGTTCCTGGGCGGCTTTGAGGTCGGCGAAGGTCATGTCCTGGACCTTTTCGAAGATGGCTTTGTTGCGGTCTTCCGTTACGCCCAGATCTTTGTTGGCGATGTATTTCCAGAGCACTTCGTCCTTGATCGTACGCGAGGTCCGCAGATTGGTCAGTACGGCTTCTTTGGCCAGTTTGAAGGCTGCTTCCGATTCGGGCATGTTGTTGATGATCTCATCGAATGCGTCGATGGCCTGGGCCATTTTGTCGTTTTGCGTGGCGATGATCGCTGCGAAAAGATAATTGTCGTCCAGGTAGCTCGGATTGATCCACTCCGTGAAGGCCATGTAAGCCAGGCTGCGGGATTCGCGCATCTCCTGGAAGACGATGGCTCCCATGCTGCCGCTGTTGTATTCGTTGTACAGTTTCAGAGCGGGATCGACCGCTACGTCGAATTTTTTGCCCAGGTTCGAGTACTGGAGGAAGTAGAGCTGCGGCGCGTTGTAGTTGGCCAGGCAGACCTTGTTCTGTTCCGTAGGCTGGAACGCGATATTTCCCCGAGTCAGCGGTTCGAGCACTTCCGGCGTTTGGTGGTGTGCTTTCAGGTCGGCGAGCAGCCCGGCTTTGTCCTTAGGACCGTAATAGAGGATGGTGTGCTGCTTTTTCAGCAGGTCGCGGACCTTGCCGATCAGTACGTCCGACGTGAGCGCTTCGAGCTGCTCGTTGTTGAGGGTCGTGCGCTGGATAGCTTCTCCGCCGAAGAAGGCGAAACGCTGCAAGGCTGCGAAATTCGCTTCCTGGTTCAGTTTGTTGTCTGCACGTTTTTTCAGCAGGTCGGCCTTGTAGTTGGCGAGAATCTCTTCGTCGCCCTGTGCATTGGCTACCAGGTCTTCGAAGATATCCATGACCTGTCCCATGTTTTCGCTCAATCCCTTGAAGGTTATCGCACAGCGGTTCTGACTGGCCGACAGGTCGTAGTAGCAGGCGATGTCGTAGAGTTCGGATGCGATCTCCGCAGCTGTCTTGGCCTGGGTGCCGAGGTAGTCGATATAAGCGAAGGCATTGTTGAGCGCCGGATCGTTCAGCACGCCGGTATCGAAGAGGTAGGTCAGCGAGAAAAGGTCGTTGATGTCATTTTTCTTATAGAGGACTTCGAGGCTGGAATCGGTTTTGAAAATCTCCATATCGCGGTTGAAATCCACGAATACGGGTTCGATCGGAGTTACCGTCGAATTTTGAATTTCGGTCAGGAATGCACTCTGGGTGTCGCGGTTCATCTGGATCGGGGTGAGGGCCGGTTTGGCGATCTTCTGCACGCTGGGGTCCTCTCCCTGGCGTTTGTAGATAATGCCGTAATTCTCGGTGCCGAGTTTTTCATTGGCCCAGGCCACCAGTTGTTCCTTGGTGATGGAGCCGATGCGGTCGAGCTTGGTCACTTCGTCGCTCCAGGGAATGTCGTTGTAGAAGGACGAAAGGTACATTTCGACACGTCCCACGTTCGTCTCTTCCTCGCGCATGGTCGATACTTTCAGGTTGTTTACGACCGCCTTGATCAGCTCTTCGCTGAATTCGCCGTTGCGGAGTTTCGCTACCTCTGCGAGCAACAGATCCCGGACCTCGTCGAGGGTCTGACCCGCTTTCGGAAGACCTTGCAGCACGAGGGCTCCGTAGTCGGCCCGCTGATCCGGGTACGAGAAGGCGTCGAGTACTTTCTGTTGCTGCATCAGGTCGAGGTCGATCATGCCGGCCTGTCCGTTGTAGAGGATCCGGCTGGCCAACAGCAGGTATTCCGCATCGTCCGATGCGGCGTTGTCCGTGCGCCATGCCAGCGTTACGTTCGCGGCGTCGGGACCGTAAACCTCCTTGACGATGGGTTTGGTGATCGGGGCTTCGGGTTCGAAGGCGAGCTGCGGGATATTCTCGTTCGGCTGCATATCGCCGAAATATTTGTCGATCGTGGCGATCATCTGGTCGGGATCGAAGTCGCCCGAAAGCAGGATGGCCATGTTATTGGGCACGTAATATTGCGTGTGATAGTTCTTTACGTTGGTAATCGACGGGTTTTTCAGGTGTTCCTGCGTGCCGAGTACGGATTGTTTGCCGTAGGGGTGGTTCGGATAGAGCACTTCGCCGATCGTGGTGTAAACCTTACGGTTGTCGTCCGTCAGGGACATGTTTTTCTCCTCGTAGATCGTTTCGAGCTCGGTGTGGAATCCGCGGATCACGACGTTCTTGAAGCGGTCGGCCTGGATCCTGGCCCAGTTCTCGATCTGGTTCGAAGGAATGTTTTCGATATAGACCGTCCGGTCCATCGAGGTGTTGGCGTTGGTTTCCAGAGCACCGATCGCCGACATCAGTTTGTCGTACTCGTTGGGGATGGCGTATTTCGAAGCTTCGTAGCTGATGCTGTCGATCTGACGGTAGATTGCCGCACGCTCCGCATCGTCGGTCGTCTTGCGGTAAACCTCGAAGAGCTGTTCGATCTGGTCGAGCAGGGGCTTCTCGGCTTCGTAGTTGCTCGTGCCGAACTGTTGGGTGCCCTTGAACATCAGATGTTCGAAATAGTGGGCCAGACCGGTCGTTTCGCTCGGGTCGTTCTTGCCGCCGACTTTCACGGCGATGTAGGTTTCGATGCGCGGTTCTGCCTTATTGACGCTCATATAGACTTTCAGTCCGTTATCCAGCGTGTAGATACGGGTCTTGAGCGGGTCGTTCTTGACCGTTTCGTACGTGTACCCGGATGAATCGGTACAGGCCGTGGTAAGCAGCGCGAAGGCCGTTGCCGCGATTAATAACAGAAATTTTTTCATACGGTTTATATTTTAGAATGTTGTTACGATCCAGTTTTTTACGACAGGGTAGGTGTCCGACCAGACGAGGCAGATCATCCAGATGGCGGCTACGAGCTTCAATCCCGTACCTGCGATGAAGGCGAGGAAAGAGCCGAAGCCCGAACGGAACGCCTTGGCCGAGTCGCTGCGGTCGTGGATTAGCTCGCCGATGACCGCGCCGAAGAAAGGGCCGAGGATGACGCCGACCAATCCGCCCGCGAAAAATCCGGCGATCATGCCGACGGTCGCCCCGATCGACCCTGCCCGCGTACCGCCCACCAGACGTGCGAAATAGCCGGGCAGGAAGTAGTCGATGACCGAAACGGCCACTGTCACGGCCAGCCAGATCCAAAGTGTCGCGGACGATATTTCGGAATAGCTGCAAAAGGAGGCGCAGAGTAATCCCACGTAGCTCAACGCTACGCCCGGGATGATCGGAACGATACATCCGACGATGCCTGTGATCGAAAACAGGAATGCTGCGATCGAAAGCGCTATGTCCATAAAAATGCGGCCGGCAAAATAGGTTGCGTCGTTTTTTTCGGTTCTCCGTCAGGCTGTGCCGAACTTGTTTGGCGTATGTCCTCGCTTTTCGGGAACTTTTATGCAAATATATGGGTTATCGACTGCGTCACCAAATATTTAGGGGCATTTTTGACGGTTCGTACCGCGTATGAAAAAATCCTGCCGTTGCGGGGCAGGATTTTCGATCGTTTGCCGGAGTTTTCTACCGGATCAGCTTGTTGGTTTTCGTATCCGGGAATATCACCCAGGGCTTGAAGGCTTTGGCTTCTTCGAAATCCAGCAGGGCGTAGGAGGCGATGATTACGACGTCGCCCACCTGCACCTTGCGTGCGGCAGGGCCGTTCAGACAGATCGCACCGCTGCCCCGCTCTCCTTTGATAATATAGGTTTCGAGGCGTTCGCCGTTATCGACGTCCAGTACCTGTACTTTTTCGCCTTCGATCATGTTGGCCGCATCCATCAACTCTTCGTCGATGGTGATGCTGCCCACGTAGTTCAGGTCGGCCTGCGTGACCGAAACACGGTGTATTTTGGATTTGAGAACTTCGATCTGGAATTTCATCGCAATTTGATGTTATCGATTAAACGAATATCTCCGGCTTGTACGGCGATGCAGCCTTGTATTGCCGGGCTCTCTTCCCAGGTGCGGACCTGCTGCATGGTCGCCGCATCTACGACCTGAAAGTAGATTACTTTCAGCAGCGGATTGCTCTCTACCTGTGCCGTAACCCAGGCTGCGAGCTGGTCGGGTGTCGTCTGATGGGATTTTTCGACTGCAGCCTTCAATACCTTATATATATAAGGGGCCGCCGTCCGGTGATCCGTATCGAGCAGGGTGTTGCGCGACGAAAGCGCCAGCCCGTCCTCTCCGCGCACGATCGGGCAGGGGATGATCTCGACCGGAATGCGCAGTTGGCGTACCATTTCGCGGATTACCGCGATCTGCTGAAAGTCCTTCTCGCCGAAATAGGCTTTGGCAGGTTTCACCAGATCGAAAAGCCGACTCACGACCTGTGCCACGCCGTTGAAGTGGCCGGGTCGGGTCGCACCCTCCATCACTTTGTCGATCATGCCGAAGTCGAACGTACGGGTGTCGGGTTCGGGATATACCTCCTCGACCGAAGGCATGAAAACATAGTCCGCACCGACCTCTTCGAGCAGGCGCAGGTCGGCTTCCGGGGTCCGGGGGTAATTTTTCAGGTCGGTTTTGTCGTTGAATTGTGTCGGATTGACGAATACGCTCACCACGACGGTCGCACACTCCCGGCGTGCGCGTTCAACCAGCGAACGGTGTCCTGCGTGGAGCGCACCCATGGTCGGGACGAATCCGATGCCGGACCGGTCCCGGCTGCCGAGTGCCCGGCGCAGTTCCTCGCTGTTTGTGATTGTTTCCATTTTCTTGGTTTGAAAAGTTAGTCGTATTGACGGCGGCAAAGGTAGAAATAACAATTAAGAATCGGAAGAGAAAAATTCAAAAAATGGGAAGAGCGCTCCATCTCTCCGAATCCATGCGGTCGAAAGGCGATTCCGGGTTTGGCAGGTTTCTTGCGGATACCAGGTAGAAACTTAAATTCGTATTATTATGGCAGATAAAATTTATGATGTCGGTCGATTCCGACACTCCATCGACAATTGGCAGCTCTCCATGTTGCTCGGTATTATTTTCTTCATCGTGGGTATCGTCGTCTTTTTCGAGCCGGGCGGTACTTATCTCGCGCTTTCCGTATTGTTCGGGATCGTCGTGATTCTTTCGGGCGCTTTCGAACTGTATCTGGGTACGAAGGCTCCCACCGGGTCGGGCAAGGGATGGTACATCGCAGGCGGTGTAGTCGAAATCCTGCTGGGTATCCTGCTGCTGTGCACCCCGTCGATGCTCTTCACGATCCTGCCGTTCGTGCTCGGCTTTTGGCTCCTCTTCCGGGGATTCATGGCGGTCGGCGTCGCCAGCGAGATGATGGGTGTGGGTATCAAGGGCGCCGGCTGGACGATGACGCTGGGTATTCTCGTGATTATTTCCGCGTTTCTCGTTCTGTTCAATCCGATTATCGGTGTCGGTGTAGTCGTGTTCTGGGTGGGATTGTCCCTGCTGCTGGCCGGTGTCGATTTGATTGCACACGCTGTCACTCTGCGGCGGTTGCGCAAGGAGCTGTAACGGTCGATAATGTTCCGATTCGTCTTCGGCCTGGCAATATTTTGCCGGGCCGAAGCGTTTTTTATACAGATTCCCGATGAATTCCCGGCAGCACGATCAGAATGTCTTTGATCTGTCTTTTGTTCTTTATGTCAAAAAAATTGTTAGAATATATTCGTCGGTTTCATTTTTTTGTTTATCTTTACAATAGTTTTAAGGAGAAGGCTTGAAATAGAGGTGTCGCGGAGTGCCGTTTTCTGCCGGGAGAGAGGAAGCGTCAATGAATTTATAAAGTATTGACGAATGAAATAAACGGAGAAGGGCTTGCGCGGTTGAATATGCGGGCCGTCGAATACGGCCCGATAAAACGGAGCCTACTATCTGCTTCCAAAACGGATACGGTCCTTGAGCGGATGTCGGAAGCGGCTTTTCGAGATATTATTATAAAAAAGTGATTATATACTTGATGTACTTCTTTGGGGGCGTAGCGCCCCGAGTCCCCTCCGAGGAGGGATCCGTGGTGGCAGAATTACAGACGCAGCCACGAGTTGCGAATAGGTGACCGTCGGATAATGGTACATTACTATATGATTGCTGTTAAAAATAGAACCACTTTTATTCATCCGAATGAGGGGCGGTTTTGATCGTTCGGCCCCGAGTTCATAAATTAATTAATTTAGGGATAGTCATTTAATTCCTTCAATTTGAGTTAACCAGCAGACTTTCCCTTA
>OHSJ01000629.1_pt1 | contig 13542 bp, 10 predicted proteins | sample 1578561 | NCBI WGS metagenome assembly OHSJ01 (sample SAMEA3879571, study PRJEB24766) | human gut metagenome | biome: human-associated habitat; feature: feces | place: USA | collected 1985/1987 | reverse complement strand
ATTGATATTAATAAAACAAAATTATATAATAAACCTAGGAGTGATAATATGAAAGCACAAGAATTGCGTAAATTATATATCGATTTTTTCGTAAAACAAAACCATAAAGAAATTTATAGTTCATCATTGATACCAGAAAATGATCCAAGTGTTCTTTTTACTACAGCAGGTATGCATCCTTTAGTTCCATATTTATTGGGTGAAGAGCATCCCCTCGGGAAACGCCTAGTTGATTTTCAAAAATGTTTGCGTACTGGAGACATTGATGAAGTGGGAGATGAAAATCATTTAACTTTCTTTGAAATGCTAGGTAACTGGTCATTAAATGATTACTTCAAGGAAGAATCTATAAAGATGAGTAATAAATTTCTAACTGAAGTATTAGGTATACCACAAAATAAAATTGCTGTAACTGTTTTTGGTGGAGATGCAGAAGTTCCAAAAGATATGGTTACTTACAATGTATGGAAAAGTATTGGTTACACAGATGATAGGATATTCTTCTATCCTAGAAAAGAAAATTGGTGGGGTCCAGCTGGAGAAACAGGACCTTGTGGACCTGACTCAGAGATTTTTTATGATACTGGAAAACAAAAATGTAGTCCAGAATGTGGTCCTGCATGTAATTGTGGTAAGTATGTTGAAATATGGAATAATGTATTTATGGAATATAATAAAACGAAAGATGGCATTTATGAAAAAATGAATGTCCATAATGTTGATACCGGACTTGGATTAGAAAGAGTATTGGCAATTATGAATGGAAAAAGCAATGTTTATGAAACAGAACTTTTCATGCCAATTATTAATAAAATTGAAGAATTAACAAATATTTCTTATAAAAACGCAGATAAAGATACAATATTCTCATTGAGAGTTATTTGTGATCATATGAGATCGGCAGTATTCATTTTAGGCGATGACAAAGCAGTAGTACCATCTAACTTGGACCAAGGTTATGTTTTAAGACGTATAATTCGTAGAACAATGCGCCATTTAAAGAAAATTGGAACATGTGATGGAGTGATGATAGAATTAGCTAAAGTAATTGTAGATAAGTATAGTCCTGTTTATGATGAATTAAAAAGAAATGAACAATTTATTTATCAAGAGTTACAAAAAGAAGAAAATACATTTAATAAAACTTTAGATAGTGGTATGAAGGTAGCTAATAAAATTTTAAAAGATTTAAATCCAGGTATGGAACTTGATGGTAAAACTGCATTTCGTTTATACGACACATATGGCTTTCCACTTGAATTCACTAAAGAATTAGCACTTGAGAAAAATATAAAGGTAAACGAAGAAGAATTTAAAAGCAGTTACAAGGAACATCAAGAAAAATCAAGACAAGGAGCAGAGAAGAAATTTAAAGGTGGATTAATAGATTCGTCTATAGAGACTGCTAGATTACATACAGCAACACACCTACTAAATGGAGCACTACGAAAAACATTGGGTGATACTATAAAACAAAGAGGTAGTAACATCACCCCAGAAAGATTAAGATTTGATTTTTCTTTTGATCGTAAGCTTACAGAAGAAGAGTTAAGAACAGTCTCACAAATAGTAAATGAGGCTATTGAGAAAAATATACCTGTAGTATGTGAAGAAATGACTGTAGAAGAAGCTTTAGCTTCTGGTGCAATCGGAGTATTTGGAGACAAATATGGAGACAAAGTAAAAGTTTATACTATTGGTGAATATTCAAAAGAAATTTGTGGAGGTCCTCACGCAAAGGAAACTGGAGAATTAGGATGTTTTAAAATTCTAAAAGAACAAAGTTCATCTGCAAATGTTAGAAGAATTAAAGCAATAATCAACTATAAATAAAATTTATAATAAAAGTTTATCCTCTAAAGATAAACTATTTTATTATATAAGTTCATAATTTAAAAGAAGGTGAAAAAATGATTAAACCCAAAAAATTAAATAAAGGAAATACAGTTGCAATAGTCAGTTTGTCCTCTGGAAAAGCAGGTGACGCAATCTATAAGCATAGATACGAACTTGGTAAGAGAAGACTTGAAGAAGAATTTGGACTCAATGTATTGACAATGCCAAATGCTTTAAAAGGCAGCGAAATACTTTATAATTACCCAGAATTAAGAGCAAAAGATTTTATGGAAGCGATTAATAACAAAGAAGTAAAAGCAATAATATGTAATATTGGTGGAAATGATACAATTAGATTACTCCCATACATAGATTTTAATGCAATAAAAAACAATCCAAAAGTATTCATGGGTTATTCAGATTCGACAGTAAATCATTTTATGATGTACAAAGCAAAAGTAAGTTCATATTATGGGCCTACAATAATGTGTGAGTTTGCAGAAAATTATAAGATGCATGAATATACGAAGAAATATATTAATGAAGTACTATTTGATAATAAAGAAAATATAACAATAGAATCTAGTTTAAAATGGACAAACGAATTTCTTGACTGGATAAATGAAGATTATGATAACGTTGAAAGAAAAATGAATGATGAGACAAATGGATTTGAATTATTACAAGGAAATGTTAATTTTGAAGGTGAATTGTTGGGAGGATGTATAGATGTTTTCCCAATGATTATAGGAACTAGTATTTGGCCTTCAATTGAGGAATGGAAAGGTAAAATATTGCTTTTGGAAACAAGTGATGATAAATTAAAACCAGAATATATAGAATATTATTTAAGAAATTTAGTAGCTCAAGGAATAATTGATGTAATAAACGGAATTATAATTGGCAAACCTTATGATGAAGAATATTATGAACAATATAAATCAATTTATAAAAAAATAATAGGTAAAGAAGCAAAAAGACCAAATTTGCCGATATTATATAATATAAACATAGGACATACAGCGCCAATGTGTATATTTCCAATTGGTCAAAAAATTAAAGTTGATGTAAAAAAGAAAAAAATAATTTTTGCAGAAAAGCCTATGACTGACTGAAATAAAAATTATAAGTGGAAAAGGAGGCACAAATATGCTAAAAAGAATAGATTCAAATAATAAAATATTTCAAAGTATCGAGTTTCAGAAAGATAAATATAAATTTTTCTTAATACTACAAAATTTAAATAACGACGATGTAGAACTTTATAGTGATGAAGAAAACTATGTGTTATGTAGAAGTGGAGAGAAGTGGCCTACTTGGATATGGACAAAAGATAATTTTGATATATCTTTATTATCAGAAATTGAAAGTGGTATTGATAAGTATAGATTAGAATATGATACTAAATTTACTTGCAAAAGAGAATTATATAATTTATTAAAAGATCATTACAATTGCTTAGGAGATTATTACTTTGAAATGGGATATCTAGTATGTAATAAAACAGTTAAACCAAAAGAAACTGATGGTAATTATTTTTTAGCAACCATTGATGATATAGATATGCTAACTGAATTTACTTATAATGAATCTAAAGAAATAAGTGATGTTAAAGACTTATCAATGGAAGAAGCAAAAGACGCTGCTATAAAAAGGCTAGAAAGAGGTACTTATTATGTTTGGAAAAATGCTTCTGGTAAAATAGTAGCGCAAGCGACATATATAATAACAGATGGAAATGCAAAAATTTCGGGTGTTTATACATTACCAGATGAAAGAGGGAAAGGCTATGCTGCAAATTTAATATATATTTTAACAAATAAAGTTTTATCTCTTGGCAATCACGTATCTTTATATACAGATTACAAATACATTCCATCAAATAAAGCATATAAAAATGTAGGATATATAGATAAAGATGTATTAATAAATTTTTCTTGTAAAAAAACAAATTAATAATTGAATCTTAAAATATATTAAATAAGGAGAAATAATTATGAGTGATATTATATTAACTGGAGATCGACCAACTGGAAGATTACACTTAGGTCATCTTGTTGGTTCGTTATCCCAAAGAGTAGAATTACAAAATTCCGGACAGTATAAACAAATATTTATTGAAATAGCTGATGCACAAGCTACAACAGATAATGCCGGAAATATACAAAAAGTAAAAGACAATGTGCTTGAAGTAGCATTAGATTATTTATCTTGTGGAATCGACCCATTAAAATCTACGATTTTTTTACAATCAGAAGTACCTGAACTTAGCGACTTAACTTTTTATTATATGAATTTAGTTACTTTGGCTAGATTGCAAAGAAATCCTACTGTAAAACAAGAGATAGGGCTTAGAAAGTTTGAAAACAGTATACCAGTAGGTTTTATGGCTTATCCAATCAGTCAGGCTGCTGATATTACAGCTTTTAACGCTAATGTTGTTCCAGTTGGAGATGATCAATTGCCAATGATTGAACAAACTAGAGAAATAGTTAGAACTTTTAATAGGCTTTATGGTGAAACATTGGTAGAGCCAAAAGCGGTGCTCCCTAAAAATGAAGCTTGCCACCGTTTACCAGGAACAGATGGACAGACTAAAATGAGTAAATCAATTGGAAATTGTATATATTTAGCAGATTCGCCAGAAGAAGTAAAAAGAAAAGTAATGAGTATGTTTACTGATCCCAATCATCTAAAAGTAGAAGATCCAGGGAAAACCGAAGGAAATCCTGTATTTATATATTTAGATGCCTTTTGTAAGGATAAACATTTTAAAGAATATTTCAAAAATTCTGAAACTGGTTCTTTGGAGTACAATAATTTAGACGAGTTGAAAGCACATTATGAGCGTGGTGGATTAGGAGATATGAAAGTAAAAAGATTTTTAAATTATGTTTTACAAGATACTTTAGAGCCTATTCGTGCGCGAAGATCAGCTTTAGAACAAAACATTCCGGGAGTATATAAAATATTATTTGAAGGAAGTGACAAAGCAAGGAAAGTAGCTGCAGAGACTTTATATAAAGTGAAAAAAGCCATCGGTTTAGATTATAGACACGATATAGAATTAATGAATAAACAAATCGAAAAGTATAAAACAAAAAATTAATATTTGTTGAAAACAAAAGCAATTCTGCTTGCAAACTTATTGTATTTCATAGTGAATTGTGCTAGAATATAAACATAATTAAATTGTTGATGTGGAAAAGTATTATAAGTATTTTTTACAGAGAGTTAACGGTTGCTGGAAGTTAACAAAAATATTATAAGAAAGAACACCACGGAGAGTTTATCTGAATTAAGTAGGATAAAACGGTAATTCCGTTATAATTAAGAGATATCAATTATGATAAGAAGGGTGGTACCGCGACATTTGCCCCTTTGTTATCATAATTTTTTTTGAAAGGAAGAGAGAAAATGAGTAAATTTACAAAAGAAATGGTAGACAATTATGCAGACAAATTACTAATTGGTTTAACACCTGAAGAAAATAAAATGGTACTTGATGAATTTGAAATCATAGATAAAAATATAGATTTGATAAATGAAATACCAAACATAAGTGAAATAGAACCTATGACTCATACTTTAGATGACTTTGAATATAAGCTAAGAGAAGATGTAAGCACCGTATCAACACCAATTGAAGACCTACTTAAAAACTGTGATGTTTATGAAGGTAGAGAAGTAGTAGTACCTAAAGTAGTAGGGGGTGAATAAAATGAATATGAATAAAAGTATAAAAGAATTACACGAACTTTTAGTAAATGGGAAAGTGACTTCAAAAGAATTAATAAAAGAATCACTAGAATTATCTCACGAACTACAAGAAAAATGTAATGCATTTGTAACAATATTAGATAATGCTGAAGAAGAGTGTGTAACAGATGAACTACTATCAGGAATACCATATGGAATAAAAGATAACTATTCAACAAAAGGAATACTTTCTACTGGTTCATCTAATACATTAAAAGACTATGTTCCGTTTTTTACTGCAACTGCTGTAGCAAATCTTGAGAAAAAAGGAGCTGTTCCAGTTAACAAAACAGTATTAGATGAATTTGGTATGGGTGGAACTGGTACGACTGGTCACACAGGTATAGTCAGAAATCCATATGATGCAGAAAGAATGTGTGGGGGCTCATCATCAGGAAGTGCCTGCGCTGTGAGTTTTGGAGTATATCCATATGCCCTTGGAAGTGACACAGGGGACTCAATTAGAAAGCCAGCTGCATACTGTGGTATAGTTGGATATAAACCTACATATGGTATGATATCTAGATTTGGACTTTTTCCTTTTGCTTCATCGCTTGACCACGCCGGAGTACTAACTAGAAGTGTAGAAGATGCTGCAATAGTTGTAAATGGTATGAAAGGTATTGATGAAAATGATATGACAACTTGGGATTCAAGTAATATAGATTTAGTAGCTTCTTTAAACAAAGACGTAAAAAATATGAAAGTGTGCTACATAAAAGAAATATGTGATATAAATGAATATACTAATCCAAGTGAAGACATTAAGAAAACATTAAAAATATTTAATGAAACATTAGAAAAATTAAAGTCATTAGGAGTAAATGTAACAGAAGTCTCAGTTGATAAAAAATTATTAAATGCAGTTCCATCAGTATACGTTGTAATATCTTGTGCTGAAGCAACTAGCAATATGTCTAATCTAACTGGCATTTCATTCGGACCAAGAGCGGAAGGTAATTCATACATTGAAATGATGAAAAACTATCGTACAAAAGGATTTTCTTCACTAATAAAAAGAAGATTTATAATAGGTTCATATGTACTTGAGGCTCAAAATAAAGAAAGATACTTCAATAATGCACAAAGGGTAAGAAGACTTATAACTGATGAATGGAAAAAACTATTTAAAGAATATGACGCTGTAATTCTTCCAGTTGGAAGTGGACCTGCTCCTAAATTTAATGAAAAGAAAGATACACTTGATGAATCAAGTAAAATTTTGGAAGAACATATGCAAATCGGTAACTTTGGAGGATTTCCATCAATCACAATTCCAAATGGTTTTATAGATAATTTACCTATTGGCGTAAACCTAACTTCAAACTGCTACGAAGATGAAAAACTTCTTGCACTTGCTAGTGCACTTGAAAGCAAAATGAATTTTAAAGGACAAACAAGTAAGGAGGTAAATAATGAAATATAAGGCTATGATAGGACTTGAGATGCACTGTGAAATATCTAAAACTAATTCAAAAGTGTTCTCTCCATCAAAAAATGAATATAGTGATGTGCCAAACTCATCAGTCGGGCCTATAGATTTAGCATTTCCTGGAATTTTACCACTTGTCAATAAAAAATGTGTAAGTTTGGCACTAAAAGCAAGTATGATTTTAAACTGTAAACAACCAGAATATATATACTTTGAAAGAAAAAATTATTACTATCCTGACTTACCAAAAGGTTATCAAATAACACAAGAAACGAAACCAATACCAGTTGGTATATATGGAAAAGTTAAATTTGTGTGTAATGATAAAATGAAAGAAGTTCGTGTTAATAACATACACTTAGAAGAAGATGCTGCTTCTCTTGACCACTATGAAAAAACATCAAACATTGATTATAACCGTGCAGGTGTACCACTTCTTGAACTTGTTACTGAACCAGATTTACATTCTGCAGATGAGGCTGTTGCATTTCTAGAACATATGAGAAGCATTTATAGATATGCTGATATTTCAGAAGCTGACTCTAAAAAAGGGCAAGTTAGATGTGATGTAAACGTATCAATAATGGAATCTGATAAAGATGAAACTGATCCTAAAAATTGGGGAACAAAAATTGAAATAAAAAATGTAAACTCATTCGGAGCAGTAAGAGATGTAATAAATTATGAAATAAAAAGACAGACTGAACTAAAAGAAAATGGAACATATGATGAAATGGAACAACAAACAAGAAGATGGGACAGTGATAAATGTGAAACTGTTTATATGAGAAACAAAGCAAATGCAATTGATTACAAATATTTTGTTGAACCAAATATACCTAAATTCAAAATAACTAAAGAATATCTAGAATCAATTAGAAAAACCATACCTGAACTAGCTGATGAAAAAAGAGAAAGATACATTAAAGAGTATGACTTATCTGATTATGATGCAGGAGTGTTAACTAAAGAAAAAAGTGTAGCAGATTATTTTGAAAAACTAATTTCATTAAATATAAATGCTAAAACTGCGGCTAACTGGGTAACTGGACAAATACTTGCTTATATTAATAAAAATGATGTAACAATAAATGAATTATATATGACACCAGAAAGATTAAAAGTTATTATAGAAAATCTTGAAAACAATACAATTTCTATTAAACAAGCAAAAGAAATATTTACGAAAGTTCTAGATGAAAAGAAAGAACCAAATAATTATATTTCTAAAGATAATGCTCAGATATCTGATAAAGATGCATTAGTTGAAATAATAGATACTATATTAGAAAATAACCCTAAACAAATAGAAGATTATAAAAATGGAAGAACTAATTTATTTGACTATTTTGTAGGGCAAGTTATGAAAGAAACTAGGGGTAAAGCAAACCCTGTAATAACAAAAGAAATATTAAAAGAAAAATTATAAGGAGATGATATTATGGATTATACATATTTAAGTGATTTATTTAAAGATGAATCAAAATTTGATGGCAAAGATGTTAAATTAAAGGGGTGGATTAGAAACCACAGAAAACAAGCACATTTTGGATTTATATACTTTAGTGATGGAACTTGTTTTAAACAAATGCAATTAGTTTATGATGATAGTTTATCTAACTTTGAAGAAATACAAAAATTAAGAATTGGAAGTGCAATTGAAGTAATAGGAAATCTTGTAGAATCAACTGGTTCTGGGCAAAGTCACGAAATAAAAATTAAAGAAATAAAATTGCACGGAGATTGTAGTGAAGACTATCCTATTCAACCTAAGAAACACTCAATGGAATTCTTAAGAGAACAAGCATATTTAAGATTTAGAACAAATACTTTTCAAGCAGTATTTAGAATTCGTAGTGTTGCATCTATGGGAATACATAAATATTTCCAAGACAGAGATTATATATATGCACATACACCAATATTTACGTCAAGTGACTGTGAAGGAGCAGGTGAGATGTTCCAAGTTACAACTGAAGATTTAAATGAAATTGCTAAAAAAGGTAAAGTAGATTATTCAAAAGAATTCTTTGGAAAACCAGTAGGACTTACTGTATCAGGTCAATTTGAAGGAGAAGCATTCGCACAAGCATTTAGTAAAATTTATACTTTTGGCCCAACTTTCAGAGCAGACCCATCACACACTCCACTTCACATAGCAGAATTCTGGCAAATTGAACCAGAGGTTGCTTTCTGTGATCTTGAAGGAATAATGGACATATCAGAAGAATTAATGAAGTTTGTAATAAAGTATACATTAGAAAAATGTCCAGATGAATTTGAATTCTTAGATAAATTTGTAGAAAATGGATTAATTGAAAAGTTAAAAGGTGTAATAAGTTGTGACTTTAAACGAGTATCTTACAAAGAATGTATAGAAATACTTCAAAAAGCTGAAACTAAATTTGAATTTAAACCAGAATATGGAGAAGATTTAGCAAAAGAACACGAAAGATACATAACTGAATACTTTAACTGTCCTGTATTCATAACATACTGGCCTCAAAAAGTTAAAAAATGTTTCTATATGAAGCAAATGGACGATGGAACAGTTGCCAATGCAGACTTAGAAATGCCTGGTATTGGAGAAACATACGGAATGAGTCAAAGAGAAGATGACTTTGATAAACTAGATAGAAGAATCGAAGAACTTGGTATGAGTAAAGATGATTATATTTGGTATATGAACCTAAGAAAATACGGTACAACAATTCATTCTGGATTCGGAATGGGATTTGAAAGACTAATAATGTATATGACTGGAATGACTAACATAAGAGATGTAAGTGCTTTCCCTAGAACACCAGGAAACTGTTTGTATTAACCTCAAAAGTGTGCTATAATAAGTACACTTTTTTATTAAAAGGAGAATTATTTTTAAAAAGTATATATTAATTGATTTAGGAGTGACTAAAGATGAAAGATTTTATTAAAAATCAAGAAAAAAAGTTAAAAGAAATTATTATAGAATGTGGATATTCTATAGATAACGTAAATATTGTTCCATCGGTAAAACCTGAATTAGGGCAATTTCAATTTAATGGAGTTATGGAATTAGCAAAAAAGAATAAAACTAATCCAAGAATAATTGCTGATGCAATTGTGGAAAAAATGAATGCTGATGAAGATTATAGTAATATAAATGTTGCAGGACCTGGTTTTATAAATATAACTTTTTCAGATAAAGCCTTATCAGACTATATGGAATATTTAAGAACACATATTAGTGAAAAAGTGAAAACAGATGTAAATAAAAAAATTATCATAGATTATGGTGGTCCAAATGTTGCTAAAACATTACACGTGGGTCACTTACGTAGTGCCAATATAGGAGAAGCACTTAAAAGACTTTCGAAAGAATTAAATTGTGAAGTAATTAGTGATATACATTTAGGAGACTGGGGTAGACCAATGGGGTTAATAATGCTTGAATTAAAAAAGAAACATCCCAATTGGGTTTATTTTGATGAAAATTATAAAGGAGAATATCCAAGTGAATGTCCGATTTCTAATAGTGATTTAGAAAAAATGTATCCAATAGCGAGTAATAAAGCTAAAGAAGATGAAAAATATCTTGAAGAAGCAAGAAATATCACAACTAAATTGCAACAAAAACAAAAAGGGTATTATGAATTATGGAAACAAATAATTAAAATTTCTACTTCTGAAATTAAACAAATCTATGATAAACTTAACGTATCATTCGATTTATGGAATGGTGAAAGTGATGCTGATGAATATGTTCCTAAAGTTATAGATTACTTAAAAGCAAAAAAACTTGCATATGAAAGTGAAGGGGCACTTGTTATGGATGTTAGTTTACCTGATGATACTTTAGTAGTTCCACCGCTTCTACTAGTGAAATCAAATGGTGCTATTTCTTATGAGATGACAGATCTAGCAACTTTATGGGAAAGGGTAAATAATTATAGTCCTGATGAAATATGGTATGTAGTAGATAAAAGACAAGATTTACACTTTGAACAAGTTTTTAGAGCAGCTTATAAATCAGGCATTGTGCCTCAAAATATAAAACTAGAATTTATAGGATTTGGAACTATGAATGGAAAAGATGGAAAGCCATTCAAAACAAGAGATGGTGGAGTAATGACACTATCAAACCTAATTGATGCAGTAAAAAAAGCAACTCTAAATAAATTAAATTCCAATATAACTGGAAAAGAAAGAGATGAAATTTCAGATGTGCTAGCAGTTGGAGCGCTTAAATATGCAGACTTATTACCAAACAGGTCTACTGATTATATTTTTGATGAGGAAAAATTCTGTGATTTTAATGGTAAAACTGGAATATACATTTTGTATTCTATAGTTAGAATAAAATCATTGTTAGCTAAGGCTAAAGAGCAAAACAGTACTATCGGACCTATAGAACATTTAACTTGTGATTCTGACAGAAATATTGCCATTAAAATACTTGAAATCTTTTCAGTATTAGATAAATCTTTTAGAATCAAATCTCTTAATGACATATCAGAGTATTTATATCAACTTATAAATGTTTTCAATAATTTTTATACATCTAACAGAATTTTGACAGAAACTGATGAACTAAAAAGACAATCCTGGTTAGGACTTGCTGAACTTGTATATAATATCGGATTTAAATTAATAAATATTTTAGGAATAGAAGAGCCAAAGAAAATGTAGATTTGCATAATCAGTTAAAGTGTGCTATAATAAGCACACTTTTTATTTAAGGGGGAAATTATGGAAAGTACTAAAACTGGGTATCCATCTATAGATAAACCTTGGTTAAAATATTATAGCCAAGATTTAGAAAGTAAAATCGTGCCAAATATGTCAATGTACCAAATGGCAGAATATTATAATAAAAATAGATTAAATAATGTTGCATTAGAAATAAGGACGAGTCAAAATGATTTTAAAAAGGGAAAAGCTTTTACATATAAAGAATACTTGGAAGAAATGAAAAAATTTGCTAAAGCACTATCTTTATTAGGTGTTAAAGAAAATGAAATCATATCAACTATTTTACCAAACATACCAGAAAGTAGAATTTCTATATATGGCTCTAATATTATTGGAGCAACACCGTATGCCATCACACCTTTATTAGCACCTGAAAAATATAATAAAATTATTGAAGAAAATAATATTGAAAATATATTTTTATTTAGTATGTTTTATGAAAAATATAAAAAAGTAATAGAAAGTAGAAAATATAATAATGTTGTATTTTTAGATGGATTAGAATCTTTACCATCTTTGATAAAAAAATATTATCGTGCTAAAAATGGTATTAAAGTACCTAAAGGAGATAACTTTATATCATATGAAGAATTTATAAAAGAAGGTAAAAAATCAAAAGAGCAAATAACTCCTTATTATGATGAAAATCATACTGCAATTATAGTTGGAACAAGTGGAACAACTGGTGTTCCTAAAGGTGTATGCCTTACTGATAAGAATTTGAATTCTACTGCAATTAGTCACATAAGTACCGGCTTATTTGAAGAAAATGATGTATTTTTAGATGTACTACTTCAGTCAATTGCTTATGGTGTATCAGCTATGCATTATACTACTTGTGGTGGATTAAAATCAATTTTAATACCAGAACTAGTATCAGATAAACTCCCACATTTATTAAAAATAACTAATCCTGATCATTTCCTTGGAGGTCCAATTCACTGTCTAAATATAGCAAATAGTAAAGAATTTGAAAATGGAGAAATTAAACCAATTAAAAATTATGTTTCTGGTGGTGCAACACTAAAAAAAGAACTTGAAGAAAAGCTTAATAAAGTAAGTAAAGGATATAAAGAAAATGGTAAAAAAGAAAACTTATTTGTAAGACAGGGACTTGGATCTACAGAAAATACAGGTGGTGGTTTATATCAAATGCCTGGTTCTTATAAATTTGGTAGTGTTGGAATACCTATACCATTTAATACAATCGGCGTATTTGTGCCTGGTACTGATGAGGAACTTCCATATAATACTGAGGGAGAGCTATGCATAACTGGACCTTCTGTAATGAAAGAATACTTAAATAACCAGAGTGAAACTGATAAAGTATTAAAAAAACATAAAGATGGAAAAGTATGGTTACATATGGGAGATATAGGATTTATTGACGAAGATGGATGCTTTTTCCACAAACATAGACTAAGTGACATATTTATGAGAAGAGGATTTAATGTTCACCCAGGAAAAATAACAGAATTATTAAATACAATACCTGAAATCAAAGCAGCTGGAGTATTTTCTTTTGAACACCCAGTTGAAGAAATGGTACCAATAGCTTGCATATCTCTATATGAAGAATATGATAACGAAGAAGTAAAACAAAAAATAGAAGAAATATGCAAAAATAACTTAGATGATATGGCTATTCCTTATGAATTTATATATATGGAAGAACTACCATTAAATGCAGGTGGTAAAGTGAATCTACCTATGCTAAAAGAAATGTATAAAAATAGAAATAATCTAAAATTAAAAAGATGAAATTAACAGTTTCATTTTTTTTT
>OHSJ01000616.1_pt1 | contig 13747 bp, 10 predicted proteins | sample 1578561 | NCBI WGS metagenome assembly OHSJ01 (sample SAMEA3879571, study PRJEB24766) | human gut metagenome | biome: human-associated habitat; feature: feces | place: USA | collected 1985/1987 | reverse complement strand
GAACCTGCCACATTCACTGTCAAGATTACGAATGTGAACGACACATCGCTCAGCGGAGTTCTTGCGGAAATTAGTGTTGATTTCAAGAATGAGGACACAGAGCCTGAAATAGTAAGCTATGACGAGGGTCTGTTCAAAAAGCTCAAGTATGTAGCTCCCGATACTTCAAAGGATGAGTCTTCCTCCAATCCTGAGCCTACAGAGGTAAGCGGTTCAGTAACTGTTACGCTTCCGACTAACGCCGCTCAGTCAGGTACGTTTAACTTTACCTATATGGACAGTGACGGAAATGTGATCAAGACAGAAACCAAGGATATGTCACTTGCGGCAGGTAAGCCTGTATCGTTTGATGTTTCCGGTAAGGATAAGCGTACATATCTTATAAAAATCACAAATGTGAAGGACGAGGCTCTTACAGGAACACTTGCTGAAATAGAAATTGATTTCTCAGATGGTACTGTAAAGCAGAATATTATATCATACGATCAGAACCTGTTTAACAATCTGAAGTTCATTTCGAACGAAGCATCGGGCGAACATTCCGAAGAAACAGATGAATAACGAGGTTTGCCTTTGAAAAATGTAAAAACCGAAGGCATTATAACAAAGGCTGTCGGCGGCAACTACTATGTAGCTGTTGCCGACGGCGTTTTATGTTGTAATGCAAGGGGAGTGTTCAGAAAAGAAAAAATATCTCCGTGTGCGGGAGATAATGTCGTTGTCAGCATCGAGGAAAATGCCGTTCCGCTTATCGTAGAGATAAAAGAACGAAAAAATCATATCATCAGACCGCCGCTCGCCAATCTTGACTGTGCTTTACTGGTAACATCTGCGGTCGACCCTGTGCCGAATACGCTTGTGACAGATAAGCTGATTTCAATATTTGAAAGCAAGCACATCGAGCCTGTTATAGTAATAACCAAACAGGATCTGCGTGAATGCGAGGATTTCGCCGGAATATACAGAAAATGCGGATTCAAGGTGTTCTATATGGATAACAGCACAGGAAACGGCATTGATGCAATCAGAAGCTATATATCCGGCAAGCTGTCAGCGCTTATAGGCAATTCAGGCGTAGGAAAATCAAGCCTTATGAATCATCTGTTCCCGGGACTTGAAAGAAGCACGGGAGATATAAGCAAAAAGCTTGGCAGAGGACGTCATACGACAAGACAGGCGGAGTTATTTGCTATTGACGGAGGCTATATTGCCGATACGCCGGGATTTTCGACTGTTGAAGTAAGCAGATACGGCTTTATTCCGAAAAACGAACTGCAATATTCGTTCAGAGAGTTTTCTGAATATCTCGGTAAATGCCGTTTCAGAGATTGCGTTCATCTGAAAGAAAGCGGATGTGCCGTGACCGAAGCACTGCGTGAAGGAAAGATAAACAGCTCACGCTATGACAGCTATGTAAAAATGTGTGAAGAAGCCGAAAGGCTGAATGAATGGGAGTTTAAAAACAAATAATGAAGAAGTGTTATATAATCTGCGGCGGACCTGAGCCGTGTATGAGTGCGGAAATATCCGAGGGTGCGTTTATAATATGCGCAGACAGCGGATATGACAAGGCACTGCAGGCAGGAACCAAGCCGGATCTGATTTTAGGGGATTTTGACAGCCTTGAGAATCCTTTGCCGGACAATATAGAAACAATGCGTTCGCCTGTCCACAAGGACGATACCGATACAATGCTTGCTGTAAGAACCGCACTCGACAGAGGATATGACGACATTACGCTCATCAGCGCCTGCGGCGGAAGAACAGACCATACCTTAGCGAATATAGCGACGCTTCTGTTTATCCGTGAGCACGGGGCAAGAGCAAGCATAAAAGGCGACAGCACGGATATATACATACTTGAAGATGAAAAGATAACGCTTTCGCCCGATTTATCAAGATACCTTTCGGTGTTTGCAATAAGCGAAAAAGCAACGGTTTCCATAGCAGGCGCAGGTTATCCGCTTGACAATTATGTTATGGAACGCAGCTTTCCGATAGGCGTAAGCAATGAGTTCACCGAAGGCTCTGATTGCACGGTCGAAGTAAGGAGCGGACTTGCGGTTGTTATGACCGTCAAGAAATAAGTAACAAAATATCTCCCTGAGGAATAAAGTGTAATAGCTTCAGCTGACGGGAGGTATTTTTATGATGAGAAGGCACAGACCGGGACGTTCAAAATTTCCTGCGTTCATACTCGGTCTTGCCGGTATTCTTATATGTGTTACCTGTATGTCAGCCGAAACACTGCTTGTTATACTGTCACTGCTGCTCATTGCACTGGGAGTATGGCTGATGTTCTTTTGCTGAAAGAGAGGTACATATTATGAAAATCGTAGTTTGCAAGACGCCGAGAATACTGGCAGGCTTCTTAAGATTGTTTTTCGGTATAAGAAAGACGGAAGGATAAAGAACTACCCCCGGTTGCTTATGCAATCGGGGGTAAACATTAAGTGTGACGATTATCTGTATTTGCCGTTCTGGATATTCTTCATAAACTGTCGCTGTGACATCTCACCCGTGCTGACTTTCCAGGAATCCTCCTGCTCGAGCTTCCAGTTATTGTGATAAGAGGCCGGGATCTGCGGTTCGCAATTTTTCCAGATGCCATAAATGATCAGACCGATAAATAAAACTATAAATGTCATATTTTCCTCCTTTTGAATAAGCCGTACCAATTTGCATCGGGTTTTATCCTTTGGCTTAATGATAACAGATAATGTGTACAATAAAACGGTCAGGAAAGAAATTTTGAGAAAAATTTAAACGCTCGAATATTCATGGCACAGCGGCATATATTATTACGGACAGACATAATGACAGGAGCGGTTTCAGAGGAAATTTTGACTTTTTGTAAATTTTTTTCGTAAAACGCTTGACAAACATCAAACTTCGTGTTATAATATACAAGCACTCAGGAGAGTGAACAGAATATCGCGGGGTGGAGCAGGGGTAGCTCGTCGGGCTCATAACCCGAAGGTCGTTGGTTCAAATCCAGCTCCCGCAACCAACAAGTAGCACCGAAAAAGATATCGGGGCTAAAAACCCAGAAACCACAACGGTTTCTGGGTTTTTTCATGCCGATTTTTAAGGTGGAATTCAAAAGATATCATTTCCCCAAATCGACCTTTGGGGAGGACTTGAACTAAATTCATAGGGTTTTAGGGGCAGATTTTACGATTGATTTCGTAAGGTCTGCCCTTTTTCGTTTTTCTAATTGTTAAATGTTTGTGTTCTCGGAGGTTGCGCATAAATTGTATGCGCAACCTCTTTTTTCGTATATAGCGCATTATGAGCGTTGATATAAATCTGATAACGAAAGGAGTGGTGTATATGATTGCAGCGAAGACAGCAACTCAAAACTAAATTCAGGAGGTAAAGAAAGATGAATGATTGGGAACGATTACACAGACAGGCTGAGAGGTATAAACAGTCATATCCCCCGGGAACAAGAGTAATGCTGCTTAATATGAACGACCCATATTCTCCCGTTGAAAGAGGTATGCGCGGAACGGTTCAGAGTGTGGATGATATCGGTCAACTCCTAATGAAATGGGATAATGGCAGGGCGCTTGCGTTGATCCCCGGCGAAGACTCTTTCCGTCGATTGACACAGGAAGAAATCGACCGGGAGTTACAGGAACAAGCTCAGGAACAGACCATCAGCGAACAATCTATGTAAATGTGAGGTGAAGCAGAAAAACAGGACGGATGCCCTATGGCAATCCCATTCATTGATTTGTGTTCGGGTATCGGCGGTTTTCATTCCGGACTCGTGAATACAGGTCATTACAGATGCGTCGGTCACGCAGAAATTGATAAGAACGCAGAAAAAGCGTATAACGCCATTTACGGAGAAGAAGGAGGTTTAAATTATGGCGATTTGCGAACAATCAATCCAAGGGAACTCCCCCATTTCGACTTGCTTTGCGGCGGATTTCCTTGCCAAAGCTTCTCGGTTGCAGGACGGCGTCTCGGTTTCCGAGATACAAGAGGAACTGTCTTCTTTGAAATTGCCCGAATCCTTGCAGAAAAACGGCCTCCATTTTTACTCTTGGAAAATGTCCTCGGCCTGTTATCGCATGACAGCGGCCGGACACTTAATACCATCTTCTCCGCACTTGTTGAAATGGGGTATAATCTCGAATGGATGGTGCTTAACAGCAAATACTTCGGAGTCCCCCAACAGCGAAGACGGCTGTATATTGTCGGATATCTTGATGGAAGATGTGCCGGAAAAATATTACCTTTCCCAAAAGCAAATGGAACAGCTCTTATACAAGTCCATGCTGGCAAACAGGGAGAAAGAGTCTACGCAGAAGAAGGACTGAGCTGCACGCTGACCAGCGGGGCTGGTGGTATGGGCGGCAAGACCGGATTATACGAAGTCGGTATCCCAATCAAGGAAAACACCCGAAAAGGATACAAGATGGCCTACGAGGGGGACAGCATCGATCTCGGATATCCGGGAATCAACAGCCGCAGGGGAAGAGTCGGGCATGAGATCGCCCATACCCTGACGACCGGAAACCAGCAGGGAACACTGCATTTTGTAGATATCTCCCCTCCGCCGCTGGTGACAGACGTTGCAAGATGTCTGAATACCAGACAGGATTCCAGCATCCATAACCACAGGGGCGAAAGTTCCGGGGTGCTGGTGGAAGAACCGCCAAGGGCAGTGCTGACACCGGCCAGGGAAAAAGTCCGCCAGAATGGAAGAAGGATGAAAGAACCGGAAGAGCCAATGTTCACCATTACGGCAACTGACCGTCATGGAGTGATTTACCACGGCAGAATCCGCAGGCTGACGCCAAGGGAGTGTCTGCGGCTGCAGGGATACCGGGATGGTCAGATTTCTAAGATGGAAAAAGAAACATCGGATAACCAGCTTTACAAGCAGGCCGGTAATGGTGTCACTGTCAATGTCATTGAAGCAATAGGCAGAAATTTGAAAGCAGTAGATGAAGAGATCCAAAGCGGCTCACCTGTTCCAGAAGCGAAGGGTGGGTGAAGCAGATCGACCTAAAAGACCAGTATTTTGGTACAGAGATTGAGATGACAGGTATCAGCCGCTATGATGCGGCTGTTGCGATTGGAAGAATGTTCGGAACAGAGCCATATCATATCCGTTCTTACGATTCCTGGTGTGTAAAAGATTCAGATGGAAAAACGTGGAAATTTTCAAGGGACAGCAGTATCGACTGTGAAAGGCTGGCAAATGGTACTGTAATAGATGCCGATGGAGATTATTCGACAGAAATGGTATCCCCGAAATTGGAATATTCGGAAATGGGGAAACTCCAGGAAGTGGTGCGGTGTGTCAAAAACGCAGGTGCTTTTGTCAATTCATCCTGTGGCATGCATGTCCATGTGGACGCATCCAATCATACACCAAGGAGTCTGAAAAATGCACTGACGATCATGTACTGCAAAGAGGATATTCTGTTCAAAGCCTTAAATGTACAGACGAGAAGGGAAGATGAGTATTGCCAGAAAGTCCGTCCTATGGTATTGGAGAAGATCCGCCGGATGCCAAACAGCACCATCACGATGGAAAAATTCAAAAGGGCATGGTATGAGGGAAATGACGGAAGCTCCGAGCATTACAACTGGACAAGGTATTATGCCTTAAACCTACATGCTGTTTTTTCCAAGGGAACACTGGAATGGCGTTGTTTTGAAAGCACCCTCCATGCAGGAAAAGTCCGGTCGAATATCACACTGGCACTTGCCATATCCGCACAGGCGATCAACCAATCTTGTACCCATGCAAAAAAGACGGAGATCGGGGATAACCCGGCATTTACGTTCCGCACCTTTCTGCTCCGCCTCGGATTGATCGGGGACGAATACAAAAATGTACGGAAGCATCTACTTGCCAATCTGGACGGGGATAAGGCATGGCGGTATGACAAAAGTACCTATGCCTGTCTGCAGAATCCAAGACGGACAGATGATGCGAGATAACAGAATAATGAGAACAGACAGGCCGGGTGGAAACATCCGGCTGTTCTTATGCAAAATGAAGAAAAAGAAGAAAGAGGTAGAAAACATGAAGAGTAAATATCGATTCAGGCGAATCCTTTCAGGGGTGATGGCGGCAGTCACCATCTTATCCACGGTTATTTCACCGCTGACTGTATATGCTTCGGAAGAGCCGAAAGCGGCGGAACCGCCAGCGTATGAATCCGTAAAGGATCAGCTGGATGAAAATGAAGTGGTAAAAGCCACCGATCTGGAGCTGGAAGTCGGACAGGACTTTGATGTTTCCACGGATTTTACAAATTTGGAAATCAAGGACGAAAGCAAAGTCAAAGTGACATTCCAGAAAGCAGAGAATGACGCCGGGGAGAACTTCAGCACCAGCCATGCAGACACTTACCATGCCGTTTATTATGTGGAGCCAGTCAACCAGAACCACCCGGTTTATCAGATTGGGAGAAACCTGATCGTAAAAGAGCCTGTGACAGCAGCTCAGAGTGAACCGCAGACAGAACAGGCAGTTACCGAAGAGGATACAGGTTCTGATGATGAGGAAGCTGCCTCGCAGGAAGAAACTGAGACAGTGCCTGTAGAAACAGAAATTGTTGAGCCGGAGACAGCTGAATCTGAAACAGAAGAACCGGAAGAAACAGAACCCGAATTTCAGGATGGACTTTCTGAATCCGAGTTTGATGCCGCATTAGAGGAATCCGAAACGGAAAATACAACCGATGCAGAATCCGGGCTGACACTCAGCGATGTTCTGGAGCAGGCAGGGGAACAGGATATTGACCTGATAGCAATGGAAGATGGGGAAACCGTTTCATTCACCGCAGTCAATACCAGTACAAGAGCAACCCAGGACGTGGATGTGACAAGAGGGACTGCATACTATTATGCAGACTACGGTCTGGGCTCCTATGTAACCTATAAATATACCGTTAAATTTGGAAATGTGTCTGCAACTGCCTACTGTGTGCAGCCATCCAAAGCGGGACCTGGGGATGGTGTTTACAAGATCACCAAACTGGGTGACAGCAAAGCACTGGCAAAAGTGTGCTACTACGGTACCAAAGCATCCGGTGAAAATGGATTTTTTTCTGAGAAACATCCTGATTTTTCAGCCGGAAAACAGTTTATCATTGTCCATCTGGCAGCATCCTATGCAAATAACAGCGGTGACGCTTTTTCTGGTACGAATGCAACCGGACAGGCTCTGGCAATGGAACTCTACAATTACTGCATGAGCCAGCCGGAGATCCCGGAAGTGGACATGAGTTTCTCCAATGCAGATGTTACCGCATATATCAGTGGCAACAGCCAGAGAACCGAAGAGATCACCTTCAAGGCATCCGAACTGCAGACCATCACCATGAAACTGCCGTCCGGTGTCAGACTGCATAATGTGACAACGGGAAAAACAAGCAGTGCAGGTGCATCCGTGGAGATCTGCGGCGGTACCAAATTTTATTTATCCGCACCGCTGACACAGGCTGTGGATGTCAAAGGGGAATGGTCTGTCACCATGAAGGGAAGCATCATCAAAGATTATTCCGCTTATAAGATCACAACCGGAAGCGAGACACAGGACCTTGCCCTGGTATTTGGCGAGGGCGTGACCGATGAGAAATATGTGGATTTTAAAGTTTCATGGGTAAAACAGGCAACTCTGGAGATCGTAAAGAAAGACCGTAAGAGCAACAAAGCCATCGCAGGTGCAGTTTATGGCGTTTACAGTGACAAGGATGGAAAGAACCTGATCACAAAGATGCCGGCCACAGATGACAACGGAGCTTCCAGCGTTACGATCACCAAAACACAGGATACCGTATACCTGAAAGAGATCTCCGTACCAAACGGATACCTGCTGGACACTAAGGCTTACGATGTGAACCTGGTCATCGGCGGCACTGTAAAACAGACCGTTACTGATGCTGAACAGATGGCAAGCCTGACTGTTTATAAATTAGGAGAAGTTCTGACTGGGGCAAAGGTAACTGATGATGGTGTTTCCTTTGTTTATACCGAGCAGAAACAGAAAGGTGCGGTTTATAACGTTTATGCCGCGTCGGACATTGTATCCGCAGACGGAACAGTAGTCTACAAAAAAGACGCATTAGTCAAAGCCGGACTTACCACCGGAGATGACGGAAGTGCCACACTGGATAATCTATATCTGGGGAAATATGTAGTAAAAGAAATGCAGGCACCACAAAATCTGGTATGCACAGGCGAAAGCCAGGAGATCACCATTTCCTATGCTGGAAGCAACGTAGAAAAGGTCATGGGAAGCGTGACATTCAAAAATGACCGCCAGAAAGCAAGCGTAAGTGTATACAAGCAGGATAAGGAAACCAGGAAATACCTTCCGGGCGGCACTTATGGTCTGTATGCCGGAAATGACATCAAAGCAGCGGACGGAACCATTGTGGTCAAGAAAGATACTCTCATTGAGAAAGCAGTGACCGGAACAGACGGAAAAGCCGTATATCAGGCAGACCTGCCGATAGCCAACAGCTACTACATGAAAGAGCTGGGTGCACCAGCTGGATATGTGAGAAACGGCGAGGATGTGTACTCCTTTACCTTCCAGTACACAACAGACAAAGAGGCAACGGTTTCTTTCAACCATACGTTCCAGAATGAGCGGATCAATGCGAAGATCAAACTGGTAAAAGAGGATTCCGAAACCGGAAAGACCGCACAGGGAGATGCAACCCTTGAGGGTGCTGTTTACGGATTGTATGCCCGTGAAGATATCGTACATCCAGATGGACAGACAGGTGTTCTTTACCCGGCAGGAACACAGATTGCAACCCTGACTACGGATACAGAGGGAAATGCAGAAGTCGCAGACCTCTATCTCGGAAAGTATTACGTTAAAGAACTGACTCCGCCTGTCGGATATCTGGCAGACCCGGGAGAACATGATCTGGAGTGTAATGACGAGGGAGATCTGGTTCAGACGGTAGAACGTACCGCAACTTCTCTGGAAGATGTGATCAAACAGCCGTTTCAGGTCATCAAAGCCGCCAACAACGGAAAGACCGATGCCGATCTGTTAAAAGGTGTGGGATTCAGTGCATATCTGGAGAGCAGCCTGAAGAAAAATAAGGACGGTTCCTATGACTTTGCATCTGCAACTCCGGTTGTACTGACCGCAGACGGACAGACAGAAATGTTCACGGATGAGCGTGGATATGCATGCTCCATTCCGCTTGCATACGGAACCTACATTGTAAGGGAGACCACCACACCGCACAACTTCAAACCAGTCGATGACTTTAAGGTTGTGATCTCGGAAAACAATCCGGATCAGCCGCAGGTATGGCGTGTGCTTCTGGACGAAGAGTTTGAAGCAAAATTAAAGATCGTCAAAAAAGATGACGAGACAAAGAAATCTGTCCTGGTTCCGAATACCGAGTTTAAAGTATACAATCTGGATAACAAGAAATATGTGGAACAGGTGACCACCTACCCATCTACTACGGTACATAAATCTTATTTTACGGATGAGAATGGATACCTGATCCTGCCACAGAATCTGGCTTGTGGAAATTACCGCATCGAAGAAGTGACTGCACCAGATGGATATACCCACAGCACCAATACCGTGGAAATCAAGGTAGACAGTGATACCGCATACCAGGAAGATCCGGTCAGCGGTGACCTGATCATCGAGGTGGATTTTGAGAACCACCCATCTAAGGGCAGACTGACCATCCGCAAAGAAGGCGAAGTAGTCAAAGGTTTTGATAAAGACTTTACTTATGAGGAAGCCAGCCTTGCAGGAGCCGTGTTTGAAGTTTACGCCTCCGAGGATATCTATACCGCAGACCATCAGACAGATGAGAACGGCAACCGTTATCTGGAATATGCCAAAGACACACTGGTGGCAACGGTGACAACTGATGAAACCGGAAGTGCCGTAATCGAGAATCTTCCGCTCGGAAAATACCGTGTAGAAGAGAAAAAAGCACCGGAAGGATACACCTGGAATGCCAAAGGAGAAAAGGTAACCTTTACCTATGTCGGACAGGATACCCCGGTTGTAGACGAAGAAGTGACATTTACCAATGAACGCCAGAAGGTAAGCATCACCGTGGAAAAACAGGATGCAGAAACCGGAAGCGTGGTAGCTAGAGCCGTCTTTGGTCTTTATAATAAGAATGAGATCAAATCCGGTGACAATGTAATCGTGAAAGCGGACACCTTATTACAGGAGATTACAAGCGATGAAAAGGGACAGGCACACTTCACCCTGGACCTGCCGCTTGGAACTTATTATGTAAAAGAAATTTCTGCACCGGACGGTTTTGTATCCTCTGATGAGGTACTGGAATTTGATGCCACCTATCGGGGACAGGACATCCAAACCATTAAACTGAAATCGATTAAGAAGAACCAGCCGACGACCATCGAGGTGACAAAATCCGATCTGACAACAGGCGTGGAGTTGAACGGAGCATCCCTTTCTGTTCTGGATGAGGATGGAAACGTGATCGACAGCTGGACTTCCGTAAAGGATGAGCCTCATGTGATCAAATATCTGACTGTTGGAAAAACCTATATCCTCCGTGAATCCCTTGCACCGCTTGGTTATTTAAAGACTACGGATGTGAAATTCACCATCGAGGATACCGCAGAAATACAGAAAGTGGAAATGCAGGACCATGTACCGAAAGCACTGCTGATCGTAAACAAGAAGGGCGAATTCCTCGATAAGATCACCCTGCTGGATAACGTCAAAGGTGTTGTGGAACATTTCTTTGAGTACATTACAGGAAGCCTGACAGACGTTACCTTCGAAATCCGTGCTGCCGAAGATATCAAAGCAGCTGATGGCGTAAGCCCGGACTATTATTCCAAGGACGAACTGGTAGCAACTGTAACTACCGATGCAAACGGTGTTGCAGAAGTATCTGACCTTCCGGTTGGAAAATATTATGTCAAAGAGGTAGGCACAGCATATGGTTATATCCTGGATGAAGAACCACGATATGTAGATCTTTCCTACCGCGATCAGGATACCCCGGTTGTCGTATACGATGAGGACTGGCAGAACAACCGCCAGAAGGTGAAAGTGAACGTCCTGAAGAAAGAAAAGGATACCGACCGTGTATTAAAAGGCGGCATCTTTGGATTGTACACTAGGAACGACATCCTGTCCGCATCTGGAAAGGTGCTGATGGAAGCAGATACCCTGATCGAGTTAAAAACAACAGATGTAGATGGAAAGATTTCCTTTATTGCAGACCTGCCGATTGACGGAACCTATTATGTGAAGGAGCTGTATGCACCGGATGGATTTGTCACCACCGGAGAAGAACAGGAATTTGTTTTTGAGTACCAGGGAGACAAAGAAGCAGAAGTGTCCTATGAGTTCGTATTTGAAGATGAGCCGACAACCGTGGAACTTTCCAAAACCGATCTGACCACAGGCGAGGAACTGCCGGGAGCCAGATTACAGCTGACGGATGAAAACGGGGCTGTTGTTGAGGAATGGACATCCACCAAGGAGCCGCACATCATCAAAGAACTGGTTGTAGGAAAATCGTACACCCTGACAGAAACCAAGCCGGCCGATGGATATGCCACTGCGGAAAGCATCACATTCACCGTGGAGAATACTGTAGAGATCCAGAAACAGGTAATGGAAGATGATGTGACCAAAGTGGAGATCAGCAAAACGGATATTACCGGAGATAATGAGATCGAAGGAGCCAAACTGACCATCACAGATGAAAATGGCAATATCGTAGAAACCTGGACTTCCGGTAAAGAGCCGCATTATATCGAAAAACTTCCAATCGGTAAATACACCCTGAAAGAAGAGCAGGCTCCAAACGGTTATGTCGTTTCGGAAGAGATCACCTTCGAGGTGGCAGACACCGCAGAGATCCAGAAGGTAGCCATGAAAGATGATACCGCAAAGGGACGTCTGATCATTGAGAAAACGGACAAGGATACCGGAGCTGCACTGAAAGGTGCGGAATTTGAATTGAGGGATGCCGATGGCAAAGTGGTAGAAACCCTGACCACTGATGAAAACGGTCATGCAACCAGCGGACTGCTTGCAATCGGAACTTATAAGGATGGCAAATTTGATAAGGCAGCCATTTATTATCTGGTTGAGACCAAAGCACCGGAAGGATATCAGATGGATGAGACCAAGCATGAAGTGACATTTACTTATGTAGATGACAAAACCCCAGTGATTGAAGTCATCCAGAAAGTGACGAACGAGAAGCTGCCGGAGGACACCCCGTCTGTAAGTAACCCGAAAACAGGCGATGACACCAACCTCTGGTTTCCGGCCCTGTGCCTGATCCTTTCCACAGGCGGTCTGATCGGCATGGGTGTGGCATCCAGAAGAAAGAAGAAAAAAGGAGGCAGATAGGCTGAAACAATTATATTTTGCGTATGGAAGCAACATGGATCTGGACCAGATGGCATATCGGTGCCCAAAGGCGGAGGTGGTAGAAACCGTCCGCCTGGAGGGGTATCGGCTGACCTTTGCAGCCGCAGGAAGCGGTCTTGCCACCATCTTCCCGGAAGAGGGAAGCCATGTGGACGGCGTCCTCTGGTCACTGACCGGGGACTGCGAAAAGAGCCTGGATCTTTATGAAGGCTATCCTGATTTTTACGACAAACAGGAAATCACCGTCAAGAATAAAGGCGGAAGAGAGATCAAAGCCATTGTCTATATCATGACAAAAGATTACATGCAGAACTTTAATCCGCCCGGACGGTCGTACCTGACCGGAATCTTAAAGGGCTGCAGACAGAACCAGATTCCGACAGAGCCGATCCTGAAAGCAGCCAGAAAACCGCCTGTGCCGGGACAGACGCAGAAAAGCCGGCCAAAGAAGCAGAGGAAAGCCGGACAGGAACGATGAAAATCGCGAAAAAACTTTTTCAAACGGTATGCCTTGCAGCACTTTTCTTAAGTGCCGGGTTCCTGCTTTACCATATGGTATATCTCCCAATGGAGAACAAAAAGCTGGTGGCAGAGCTGAAAGGGAATTTCCCGGAGCCGGAAGCTCCGGGAGCCTCAGGCTCTGAAAAGAAAGACCAACCAGCTGGGAGAAAATGCCCGGTGGCTGCGGTAGACCTTGTTTCTCTCCAGGAACAATACCCGGATGTGCAGGGATGGCTGACCATACCGGATACCGGGATTGATTACCCGGTGCTTCAGTCCGAACAGGAGAATGGGGAGTTTTACCTGAAACGGAATTACAAAAAGGAATATGACATCAACGGAAGCCTGTTTTTACAGGCAGACTGTAAAGTGTCCGAAAGCAGGAATCTCATCATTTACGGTCACAACATGAACAGCGGGGCGATGTTCGGAAACCTGGACTTATATGCAGGGGAAGATTATTATAACGCCCATCGTTTTGCTTATCTTCAGACAGAGGACGGCATTCAGGAGTATAAGATTGTCACGGTACTGAAAGCAGACCGGAATCTGTTCCCGTTCCAGCAGAAACTTCCAGATGTGGTGGCCGTGCAAGAGTACCTAAAAGTAGCCAAGCGGAGGGAAGTGTTCGAAACCGGAGATGATTACCTGAAGTGTATATACGATAAGGTTTTGACGCTCGTCACGTGTTCATATGAATGGAGCGGTGCCAGGAATATCGTCCTGGCGGTGCCGGTTTCCGGGGCAGTGTGGAGTCAGAAGTGTTCGTAAGTACCCGAAAAGTGCAGAAAATGAGACAAATAATGACCACACGGGACAGGAAGTGTTCAAAACAGGGGAGTA